>NPIE01001382.1_pt1 | contig 55596 bp, 57 predicted proteins | sample 8637661 | NCBI WGS metagenome assembly NPIE01 (sample SAMN07420842, study PRJNA396082) | bioreactor metagenome | isolation source: sample BA12 brine-fed electro-methanogenic bioreactor BA | place: Japan: Kochi | collected 2016-12-09 | reverse complement strand
GTAAGCCCCGACGCGGTGGCAATAGGGCAGGTGGTGACGGATCATTTCGAGCAGGCGCTTCATCCTGTCGAAGCCGATGGACATGGGGTCGGCGCCCGTGAGGAAAACCTTTTCGGTATAGAGGTTTCCGCTTCTCAGTTCCGCTTCGATATCCGAAAAAGAAATCTGCCGGTAGGCGACGTTTTTGTACATGGAGCAGAAGGCACACTTGTTCCATGAACAGCCCGACGTGACGGGCAGCAGATAGGTGTGCATCTCGTCCTGGGGGTAATAGAGGGTTTCCTCCTTGTAGCTGATTGGCACCATCCCTCCCGCTTATGGCATTATCCTACTCTTCGGCTGGTGACCGTGCAAATGGGATGTCCGGCGCATTGAGAAAAATATGCGCCAGTTTGCCCGTTTTGCGGGACACCCTATAATGTGCTGGAACACCTCAAAAAATCACCGAGGGGGACAAATTGCATGGAATACACCCGACTGGACACGCCGGCACTTTTGATCGACCGGGAAATTTTGATGGACAATCTCCGCTTTATGCAAGATTACGCGGACAAACACGGGGTTGCTCTGCGGCCCCATACCAAAACCCACAAGATGCCCTACATCGCCCGACTCCAACTGGAGCAGGGAGCCCGGGGCATCGCCGTGGCCAAGGTCGGCGAGGCCGAGGTCATGGCCGAACAGGGCATTTCGGACATTATTATCGCCAACGAGATCGTTGGGCAAAGGAAACTGGAACGCCTCCGGGAACTGTCCAAAAGGGCGAAGGTGGCCTTCGGCGTGGACACACCCTTCCAGGTGCAGGAGGCACAGCGCGTTTTCGCCGGAAACGACGTTCCCGCCGAGGTTCTGGTAGAGATCGAAGTGGGTGAAAACCGTTCCGGGATCATCGAGGAAGAGGACTTCACCGCCCTGCTGGAAGAGATCAGAAAGTGTGGCGATGTCCGTTTCAGGGGCATCTTCTCTCACGACGGAAACAGCTATGACGCAGAAAATATCAACGAGTGCCGGAAGATCGCCCGTGACGCCCAGAAGCGGACCCTGCATTTCGCCCGGCTGGCGCAGGACCGCGGCATGCCCTGCGAGGTGGTCAGCTACGGGGCCACGCCCACCCTGATGAACGATGTGGAAATCCTGGAGGGCATCACGGAGATCAGGCCGGGAACGTATGCCCTGATGGACGCATCCCAGGCCAACGCCATCGGGACCTTCGACCGGTGCGCCGCCACGGTGCTGACCACCGTCATAAGCCGCCCGACAACCGAACGGGTCATCCTTGATGTGGGAGCGAAGGGCCTGACCATGCAGGCGCGAAGTCAAGGCATCTGCTCCACGCCCGGCCTGGGGACCATCCTGGAATACCCCGACACGCACATCCACCAGATGTTCGACGAGCACGCCATCATCTACGACCGCTCTTTCCGTGACACCGTTTCCATCGGGGACAAGGTCCGGGTCATCCCCGTGCATATCTGCCCCGTGTGCAACCTGTACGACAGCGCCTGGCTCATTTCCGGGACGGAAGTCATTGATGAAATCCCCGTCCTCTGCCGGGGCAAGATGACATAAAAACGAGGCAAGGAGGAGAAACCATGCCAAGGATCCGGATCGCCCAGCTTCAGCTTCCCGTGCCTGAAGACAAGACAGACACCATGAACCTCGTGCGGCGGACGGCGCGCGAGGTGGTTTCCCAAAAGGTGGACATGGTGTTTTTGGCGGAAATGTTCTGCTGCCCCTACCAGGCGAAAAACTTCCCCCTTTATGCCGAGTCGGAAGGCGGGCAGATGTGGCAATTTTGCTCCGACCTGGCCAAAGAGCACGGTATCTGGCTTTCCGCCGGTTCCATGCCCGAACGCGACGAGGCCGGGCACATCTACAACACCGCCTATGTTTTCGACAGGTCCGGAAGGCAGGTCGCCAGGCACCGCAAGATGCACCTTTTCGATATCGACATCAAGGGCGGACAGCGGTTCATGGAGTCGGAAACCCTGACCGCCGGGGATTCCGTCACCACCTTCGAGACGGAGTTCGGGACCTTTGGCCTCTGCGTCTGCTACGATTTCCGCTTCCCCGAGCTGGGGCGCCTCATGGCGCTGCGGGGCGCGCAAGTGATCATCGTTCCTGCGGCCTTCAACATGACCACGGGCCCCGCCCACTGGGAGGTTATGTTCCGCTCCCAGGCCTTGAACAACCAGGTCTTTGCCGTCGGCACCGCCCCCTCGAGGAACCCGGCGGCCTCCTATACCTCCTGGGCGCACAGCATCGTGACGGACCCCTGGGGCCGGGTGGTCAACATGATGGATGAAGCCGAGGGCGTCTACGTGGGTGAACTGGATCTTTCAATGGTTCAGGAAATCCGTGAGCAGCTGCCCCTTCTGAAGCACCGCCGCACCGATGTCTACCGCCTGGAGGAGAAAGAACGCAAAAAGGGAACCGTACTTGTAGAACCTTCTTGACAGGCACGATTAGCGCTATTGATGACATTAAGTCAAGGGTATATACTATGCATGAACGTGGGATATTCCCACTTTCAGGAGGTGAAAAAATGGACTCGACAGCCTTGAAAGTTGACAGCAAGGGCAGGGTGACGCTCCCCAACAAGGTCAGAGAAAAACTGAACATTCAGCCGGGAGACACTCTTTTTTTGGACGAAACGATCAATGAAACGATTCTTCTGAAAAAGGCCATCAATCCCTTTGACATGCTTGCTCTTGAAGCGTTGAAGGAATACAGAAACGGAAAGACAACCAGCTTTGAAGAATTGGCAGAGGAAATGGGAGTAGATCTTGAATAAGGGGAAAAATGATCCATACCAAATAAGGTTTACCACCGGGGCCAAAAAGGATCTCAAATCAAAGGCGTGCAAGCCTTATTTGAAAGAGATCTTCAGAACCATTGGAACGCTGAGGAACAACCCGCTCGCGGGAGAATGTCTGGAAGGCTCTTTACTGAAAGTTCGCTCTCTTCATGTTTCTCTAAAAGGAAGCGGTCAATGGAGAGTAGCCTACTATGCCATGATTGATGAAGGAACCTGTCTTGTTATAGCCATCGGCCCCAGAGAAAATTTCTACAAAAAAGCAAATACACGGTACAAGGCAATCAAAGCAAAACTGGAGAAAAACCGAAACAGCACCAGATAGCCCGGGAATATGCTGGTAACGGTCTCATCTGCATTTGAAGTGACACATCCTCCCCGGGAAGTTACAGGCCTTCCCGGAGAGGAATGATTTTTACGTCCCCTGCGCCCTACTCTACCTCGGGGCGGATGCCTTCGAAGGCTGAGCGGATCCGCCGGAGGCCGTCCTCGAGAAGCGCCGCGGGGCAGGCGACGTTGAGGCGCTGGAAGCCCTCCCCTTCCTTGCCGAACCAGTGTCCGGGATCAAGGGCGACGCGCCCCTTTTGAAGGAGCCGTTCCGTAATTTTTTCCGAATCCAGTCCGCTTTTCCTGAAATCGAGCCAGAGCAGGTAGGTCCCCTCGGGGCGGGTGACGCCGACCCAGGGCATGGAGATCTGGAAAAAGGCGATGGCTTGTTCCAGGTTTTGCTCCACGTAGGCGAGCATTTCCCGGCGCCAGGGATCGCCGAAGCCGTAGGCGGCTTTCGCCGCGGCAAGGCCGAACACGTTGTGATGGATCGCCGCCGTGGCACGGTGGCATTTGCCGTAGGCGGCCCGCATGGTGTCGTCGGCAATGATGGTGTAAGAAGTGTTCAGGCCCGGGATGTTGAAGGTCTTGCTGGGGCTGACGCAGGTGATCCATCCTTTTGATCCCCCGGCGCGCAGACCGTAGGTGATGTGACTGTTCCCCGAATGGACCAGGTCGGCATGGATTTCGTCAGAGACAACGAGGGTTCCCGTTGTACCGCTTATTTCGGCGACCGCATCAAGCTCCTCCGCCCTCCAGACACGACCGACAGGGTTATGGGGACTGCACAGCAGGATCATTTTTGTCCGGGCGTCGCTGCAGGTCTTTTCGAGGGCCTTCAGGTCCATCCGGTAAATGCCCTTTTCCCCTGAAAGCGGAACCGGCGCCGGGACGCGGTCGTTGTCTTCCACGATCCGGTAAAAGGGTGGATACACGGGCGGCATGATGACCACCCGGTCCCCGGGATCTGAAAAAGCCCTGATAGCCGTCCCGATGGCGGGCATTACGCCAGGTGCGGGGAAAACCCAGCCTGGGTCGACGGACCAGCCGTGGATGCGCTCCATCCAATCTGCAACGGCTTCGAAGGCCGACCGGGGGTCCGAGGAATACCCGAAGATCCCGTGTTCGAGCCGTTTTCCGAGGGCCTCGAGGACGGGCCCAGGCGAGAGGAAGTCCATGTCCGCCACCCACATGGGGAGCGTGTCTTCGGGGACGGGACCGAAACGGTTTTCCATTGCGTCCCATTTGAGGCTGTCCGTGTTCCGCCGGTCGATTATTCGTTCAAAGGAATATGCCATCTGTTCCGTCACCTCGCTGAAAGCGGAATGGTCTTCACAGGTTTTTTTAGATTTCGGCGTCACCGGGTGTTTTCAGGCTGTTTCCTCCATCATAGCAGACCGCATCTTGTCGATCTGCACAAGAAGGTGCATGAGGTAGAGGAGCACGGCGCCGTTGCTCGTCAGGATCACCCCGACCACCCAGCCGGGAAGCAGGCCCGAGATGAGCATGGATGCGCCGAAAAGGATCGAGACGAGATTCATGACGATCTGGGTGATGGTGAGCCTGACGAGGACAGGTGTTGCAGGGCATTTTGTTTTAAGGTTTTTCATTACGGGAACGACCGTCTTGAAAAGTCCCGCTCCCCCGCCGCCCAGGTTCAGCAACCCGATAAGAAACGTCAGGAAGGGCACGAGGATCAGGGGGATCACACAGGAGATGATCCCGAGCGCCGCAAACAGGAGCCCGAGAAGGACCACCAGCCAGGTCCGGGGGAATGGGCCCACGGGCGTGCTTCCGAAGCCGAGCATCTGGACGGAGAAGAGTACCATCAGAAGGCCCAGCTGGGCGCTCCCGGAAAAGGGGAGCATGCCGAAGGTCACGGGCACCAGGAGGACCCCGAGGATCAGCATGAAAACGCCCGTCAAAAGCAGCATGGCCTTGTCCGCCGTCAGGCCGAAGGTATCGTCAAGGTTGGCCGCCGCCTGTGGGTACATGCGGTAGATCTTCTGGAGCAATACAGCCAGCACGAGAATGGCTGCGCCATAGGCCAAAACGGAAAGGGCCGTGGTCCTGACCGAGAGCAGCCCCTTCTCCCAAACGAGAAGCCCGGCGAACATTGACAACACATAGACGGCGCCGCAGGCCACGGCGAGGGAGGGGAAAATCCCCCCGTACCCGATCCACGCCTGGAGCTTGTCCCTTGAAAAAAGCATCTGCAGAAGCTGCAGGAAACCACCCAGGCCCAGGCAGATGATCAGAAGGACCCTTGGGAGAAGGGTGAACACGTCAGGAATGAAACAGGCCAGGATCCCCACGGTGGCGATGGCGATCCCTCCCCCGATGACCGGAACGGACCTTTTGAGGTCCCCCGCGGGGGTCCTCCCCAGCACCACCGTCTGGAGGCCGAACAAAAACAGGAGCAAGCCGTAGACACCGTTTTCGTAGTAGGGAAGAAACCCCACGGAAACGGGGAAAAGCAGCAGCCCCGTAATCACCAGGGCCAGACCTGCGACAAGGAGGACCACCACGTCAAAATGAAGGTCCGCCTCTTCAATCAGCCTTGATTTTGCCTTCTCCCAGCGTTCCCCGATATGGTCCATGCCCTTTGCCTCCGAACTCAAAAATAGGTGCCCTTTGTGCGGTAATTCTCCCGGCGCTCAGCCGCCAGCTTCCGGGCAAGACTGTCAAAATCCTTTCGGCTTCGACAATAAAGGTTATAGAAATCGCGAATGTTTTCCGGCAGCGCGATGAGGACGGATTTCCTTTCCACCTCGGCCAGGATATATTCCACGGCTTCGTCGACACCGATGGAATCGGGGGGCGGCTCGAGACCACCGAAAATGGCCGTCCTCACGTTTGCGGGACAGAAAACGCTGAACTGGAGCCCCTCAACCTCGAGCTCGTACTGGAGACTCTCCGTCATGGAGATGACCGCCGCCTTCGTTGCGGCGTAAACCGCCTGGTACGGGATGGGAAGCAGTCCGGCGACAGAGCCGGCGTTGATGATATGCCCAAATCCCTGCTTTCTCATGATGGGTATCGCCGTGTAGGTACCATGGACGACACCCTTGATGTTCAAGTCGATAAGGTTGTTCCAGATTTCGAAGGTGATCTGCTCCGTGGGGAGGGTCATCCCCATCCCGGCGACGTTGCAGACGAAGTCAAGGTGCCCCTCGTATTCTGCGGCGCTTTCAACGAGGTTGGCCACCTGCTCCCTTTTCGTGACGTCCGTCAGAACGGGGAACACCTTGCCGGGGTACTGCTGTTCGAGCCGACGGGCTTCTTTCATGAGGTTTTCTTCCTTGAAATCGCCCATGAAAACGGCCTTAGCCCCCCTGGCAAGCATCTGTTCCGTCATCTCCAGTGCTATACCCGATGCGGCACCGGTCAGTGCGGCGACCTTGTCCTGGAAATATCCGCTCATCGTTTACACCTCTTCTTTCCGCCGCTAGGGCAGGATCCTGGAATCGCCCACGTTGAGCAGGGCGTAGCCTTTGAGCATCACCGCGCCGGAATACCGGGACACCGGCAGGTTGGCCAGGCGGCTGATGGCTCCGGCCTGGAGCGGGTGTTCTTCCGCGGTAAGCTCCGTCCAGTCGATCCGCGCCTCGCCGCTTGCACCCTGTTCAATGACCGTTTCCTGGGGATACAGAGTGGCGTGGGACAGGGACGCCCCTCCCTTGCCAAGATCCGGCAGGTATCGCCATCCGAAGTTGTTGGTCACCCGGTTTTGGTTCATCAGTTTGACCGTTGTTTCGTCCAGATCTGCCTGTTTCCAGAAATGCATCTTGATGAAGGTGCAGTTTTCATAACCGGCGGCGGTGAACCAATGGTCTCCGACATGGCGTTCTGAAGCGACGTCGGCGAAGACCTTCGGCATGCCGTCTTCCTCGCGGCCTCCAAGGATAGGGCAGGCCTTGTTCTCCCAGATGATGAGGGGGTAGACCCCTTCAAGACCCTCCGAATTCCCCTCGTACCGGACAGGCGCGGAAACCTGGATGAGGCGGTACTCGCCGTTAGACATCCATTCCACGTCCCTGAAGTTCGCGAACTGCACGGTCACCACGGGCCGAAGCAACTCGAAGTCTTCGGGTATGAGCCGGGCAAGAGCGTTTTCGTCGGTTTCGAACTCCACGAGCATGGCCGTCATATCCCCGTGTGTGACCCTGACCGGGTAAAAGGCAAAACCCGAAAAATGAACAGGCATCTTGTAGACATAATCCTTCTGAAACCTGAATTGTCCCCTCATACAATGACCTCCTGCCCTCCCCCGGCTTTTTGGTACTCCGGAACCGGCCGGCAAAATCGTTCAAATCCTCCGGAGCTTTCGAAGGATGAATCAAACTGGTAATAATAGTAATTTAAATTTTCATCTTTCGTCAACCAGCGCTTCTTGCAAATAACAGCAGGCCGGCACTGATCATGCCGGCCCGCTGCATGGACGGAAGTTTTTTACCCGGGTGTCGTTGCAGTTCAGGACACTGCCACCGGGTCGCGTCTGAGAAACGCGGTCATACAGTGGATTGCCCCCCAGCCTTTGATGATTTCGGTGACGTCGACCTCGATGCATTCCACGCCGGCTTTTTCGAGAAGGGACCTGGTTTTCGGGTTGCCCGAGGGCATGACGATCCTGCCAGGCTCCAACGCGACAAAATTGAGGCCGAACGAATGCTCCACCTCGTCGACATGGGGGTTTTCAATGACGGTGAATCCCATGTCCATGAGGGGTTTGCAGACATCGTAGGGCACTTCCCAGGGGAAAATCATGACCTTGTCCCTGTCCGGAAAGTTCATGATGCCGTCCAGGTGCGCATGGCCGTAAGGGATCTGAAAGTGCAGCACTGTTTCGACACCCAGGTCCCGCAGCTCCCGCTCCACCTGGTGCGCCCCTGCAGCATTGGCCCTGCAGCCGGTACCGATGACCACCGTCCTGCGGTCAACCCACATGAGACAGGCGCCCTCGAAGATACCGTCGCCGTTGATCGTCTTGATGACGGGAACGCCAAGCCGTCCCAGGGCTTCGGCGGCATATCGCTCTTCTCCGCGGCGGGCTTCCATGGCGGGACGGCAGACGATCGCCCCCTCCGGGGTCATGAGAACCTGGTCACGCATGAAAAGGGAATTAGGCCGGTCGATACGTGTTTCCTCCACGTAGTGCACCGACACACCATGGTTGCGGTATATGTCCGCCAGGGCATCGTGCTGTTTTCGGGCCTTGTCCGGCTCCATCAGGGCCTTGAAGCGGACGGCGGCCGGGTCTTTGACAGCGTCGATTTCGGGACCTGGACGGTGCATGAGGACGGCGTGAAGCTTGCCGACCTCGGAATCACAGTACCAGTCACCCCAGTACAGGGGCATTTCCTCACTGAACGTCTTTTCGCTGGGAAACCATCTTTCTCCCTGGATCGTGACCTTTTCCTGCTCCATATCTTAAATTCCTCCTGTTTCAACGCGTGGTTTCGGACGGTCGATATTTTCCGCCAGGTCTTTTTGATGGCATCTGGGTTCTAGAAAACCGGCGGCGAGCAACACATGAGGAGCCTGGCCCGCCTCTTTTCGTCCGGGTTTTCGTATCGGTGAGGGATGGTGTCGTCGAAATAGATAAAATCCCCTTCCTCCAGATCCACCGGCGGCTGCTGGCCGTAAAAAAACCGCATCCGCCCCTCGAGAACATAGAAAAACTCCTCGCCCCCGTGACTCAGGGCGTGCCCGCTTTCGGCCCCCGGCGGAAAGGTGATGATTTCCGGCTGCATCCTGGCTTCCCGGGACATGTGAAGGAAGACTTCCTCTATTGGCTCCCTGCCGTTGGCAGTCCGCCTGAAGGTGTACCCCTCTCCCTTGAAAACAGGGTTGAGCTGTGGGGGAACACTTTCCGCCACCATGGCCGCCAGGGAGACGTCCAGGGCATCGGCCAGCTTGCGAAGGATCGCAAGACTTGGCGAAACCTTGCCGTTTTCTATCTTCGAAAGCTGGGCCACCGATATGGTGGCCATTTCTGAAAGGTGCGACAAAGACAGGTTCCTGTCCAGGCGTATTTTTCGAAGATTTCTGCCGACATCGGACAGGGTTTTCAGCTCCCTTCCTAGTGGTGCAAAATTTTGCTCAAAAACTCCCGGGCCCTCGCCGTCTTCGGCTTGGAGTAAAATTCCTTGGGCGGAGTGATTTCCAGGACAACGCCGTGATCCATGAAGACGATCTGGTCACAGATCTCCCGGGCGAAATTCATCTCGTGAGTGACGACCACCATGGTCATGCCCATTTCGGCAAGCTGCCTGATAGCGTCCAGCACTTCCTTGATCAGTTCGGGGTCCAGGGCCGAAGTGGGCTCATCGAAGAGAATGACGTGAGGTTCCATCGCCATGGCCCTGGCAATAGCCACGCGCTGCTGCTGGCCTCCCGAAAGCCGGCTCGGATAGGCCTGCTCCTTGTCGGCAAGGCCGAGGGACGCCAGGATCTGACGGCCTTTTTCCTCCGCCTCCTGCCTCGGCAACCGCCTGACGTTGATCGGGGCAAGGGTGACGTTGCTCAGCACGTTGAGATGCGGATACAGGTTGAAGGATTGAGACACGAAACCAATGTTGCTCCTGAGCTTGTTGATGTTGGTCTTTCTGTCGTGAACGGAAATCCTTTCAAAGAGGATCTCTCCTTCATCGATGCCCTCCAGGCCGTTCAGTGTCCGCACCAGGGTGCTTTTCCCCGCACCGCTGGGTCCGATGACGGCGTAGACCTTCGATTTGGGGATATCGAAGGTGACATCTTTCAGAACCTCCAGGGTCCCGAACCGCTTTGAGACATTTTTGATGGAAAAGGCTATGTTTTTCGTCATGGACATTTCCCCGTCATTCCCTTATGGTGCGCCTTTCGAAATAGGCGATGAACTTGGACAGGCTGAAGGTCATGCAGAAGTAAATCACGGCGATGAAGGAAAAGACCTCGATGGAACGGAATGTAGTGGCCACGAGGTTTTTCCCGATCAGCGTCAGGTCGACAACTGAAATGACCGATACCAGCGATGAGTCCTTGATCAGGATGATGAATTGAGAGGCAAGCGGCGGGAGCACCTTTCTCACCGCCTGGGGCAGGATAACCAGTCTCATGGCCTGGCCGTAGGTCATGCCCGAAGAACGCGCCGCCTCCATCTGGCCCCGCGGGATAGCCTCGATTCCTGCACGGACGATCTCGGCGACAAAGGCTCCGGAAAAAATCGCCAGCCCCGCAATGGCTGACCAGTATGAACCGAGCCTGAGAATACGGCCGAGGACGAAAAAGATCCACATGAGAAGCACCAGAAGCGGGACACCCCGGAAAAACTCGACGTACGCAGTGGCGAAAAAGCGGACGATGCGGTTTCTCGAAACCCGGCAAAGCCCGACAATGGCCCCGATGGGTATGCTCAATACCAACGCCAGAAAGGATATCTTCAGGGTCAGCAGGGCCCCTTTGAGAAACATGGGGAGGTTGTCGGCGATAACGCTCCAGTCGGCGGTGTACAAAAAAAACCCCCTCCTTACCGTTTTGCATGAATGGCGCCCCCGGGCCGCAACCGCCCGGGGGCGTTAACAGTTGCTGCCTTCTTACTGCTTCATTTCCTCCATCCAGTCCGAGGACTCGAACCACTTGGTTCGCGAGGCCATTTCATCGACGCTGCCGATGTAGTGCTGGAGGAAGGAGTTGACCCACTGGATCATGGCGAAATCGTTGTGACGGAGTCCAATGCCCAGGTTTTCCTTGCTGATCAGGTCGTAGATGCCCCTGACAGCACCTTCGTGCATGATTTCATACATGCGGATACCGGGCTCGTCGTAGACGATTCCGTCAGCGTCGCCGTTGACAAGGGCTGCGGCGGCTTCGGGGAAGGTCGGAAAATCACGGAACTCGGCTTCCTTGAAGATGCTCTTGGCAAGGAGGGCGCCTGTTGTCCCCTGCGAAAGGGCGATGCGTTTGCCCGGCTTGTCCAGATCCTGCCAGGACTGGGTTTCGGTGTCACCGGCGGGAACCATCAGGACCTGCCCCGTGGCATAGTAGGGATCGGAGAAACTGATCGCCAAAGCCCTGTCGCCTCGGATCGTCATTCCGGCGATGAGCATGTCGATCTCACCGGTCTGAAGGGCCGGGATGAGACCGGAAAATTCAAACTGGCGGAACTCCACTTCGACGCCGAGGGATTCGGCGATGGCCCTGCCGAGGTCGATGTCGTAACCTATGAAGTTGCCTTCCTTGTCCATCATTTCAAAGGGAAGGTAGCCCGGGGCTGAGCCGATCACGATCTTGTCGGCTTTCTGGATGGTCTCCAGCGTCGAAGTCGCGGCCAGCGCCGCCCCCGCCGAAAACGCTAAAATGAGCACACTTGCCAGAACACAGAACCATTTCCTGTTCATCAAAAAATGCACCTCCAATTGGGGTTCGCTCGCTTCTCTTCCTTTCGGAATACTTCACACCTGCAGGGTTCGTCCTTCGCGATATGCTTTCTTTCCGGGAGATTCCCCCTTCCCTGAGGCCGGTTCCTGTTTTTTCCCCGAAAACACTACTCGCCTGAGGCGTGTTTCCGGCTAGTCATCCTCCCTGACGAGAGGCAATGTCGAACAATGTATTCCGCCTCCGTGTTTTGAAATCTCCGTCCAGGGGGTGGTCAAAACAGCCACGCCGCGGCTGGAAAGCCTTTCGGCCGTCCATGGGCAGCCGGAATCCATGACGACCTTGCCAGGCGCGAGGGCCAGACAGTTCAGAGCCATGGTGCTGTCCCTGTAGTCGATCGGGATCGTTTCGATTTCAAGCTCGTTCAATACCTCAAGAAACCAGTATGGAAGACGCTCCACGTTCACCACGGCCTTGTCGTGGTCCACCATGACTATCCCGCCGTCAAGATGCATGGCGTACCCCGGGAGCGGGACTTCAATGAGGTCCTTTCCCTGTGTCTTCAGAACAGACTTGAGCTGTTCCGCCCCGGAGGTGTTACCCCGGTAACTCGTCCCCACGGCGGCCACGTTTTGGTTGAGAATGCAGAAGCTCCCACCTTCCATGAGGCCATCTCCATGAATCATGTGAATCACCGGCATGCCGATCTCTGCAAGCTTCTTGTAGACGTAAAGCTCCTCTCCCCTCCTGCCGGTTCCGTAATCCTTGCCGACAGGCCCCATTCGGGACAAAACTGCCCCGCCGTCAATGACCATGGCATTGTCACGAACGAAAACGGCGTTGGGATCGCGAGCCCCGCCGTCAACCCAAAAGATCTCGACACCTTCCCTTTCAAGGATCGCGACGAGGCCGTCATGTTCCTCCTGCATCCTCGCGAGGTCAGGCGCCTTGTCGGAACGGAAGTACCACTGCTGGTCGTCATCAATGAGGGCATCCAGCTCGGGGTCGTACTTGTCTTCCGTCATGACGCTGATTTCTTCGCCCGGCCGGTGAAGCAAAATGGCTTTCAGCGTCCCCACATCGGTACGGACGCCCCATCGGCGGCCCCACACCCGTTCCTGCATCCCTGGGTCTTCGAAAACCGGCGTGGCCCGTGGTGGAATTCGCTCTAAAACGGCATGATAGTACTGGGAACTGTTTCGAAGAGACATGGCCATCCTCCCTGTTTCTGGCGGTATTGTGGCCCTTGGAAGCCACGTGTTTGCCTTCGGATATGTGGAAAGAACGGACTTTCAAGGGAACCACCGACTTTCTCCGGATCTTTTACTCCGGAGAAAAGTTATTCTTTTCAGGAAAACAATGATTGGCAAAAGCCTACCACCACAAAGGTCTTTGTCAATCTCTGTTTACATGAGCAGGGTGTTTTTGTTTATGGTTGTCTCGGGGATTTCCCCCTTGAGGAGTTGCATTGCGGAGTCGCGCATGTTCCGCGCCTGGTTGACGAGGCTTTCGGTGGTCTGGGTCAGGCGGTGGGGCGTGACGATGACGTTTTCAAGTTCGAGCAGGGGGTTGTCGCCTTCGAGGGGCTCGTCTTCAACGACATCAAGTCCGGCACCGGCCAGATGGCCGTTTTTAAGCACCCTGATCAGGGCTTTCTCATCTATGATTCCGCCTCGGGCCATATTGACCAGGATGGCGCCTCTTTTCATGCGTCGCAGCTTCTGCTCATCCAAAAGGTGCCACGTGGCCCCGTTCAGTGGGCAATGCAGGCTGATGACATCGCTTTCGTCGAGGAGCCGCTCCAACGTCACCGGTTCCCATAAAGCATCGCAGGATTTTTCAAAAATTTTGGGCGATGTGGCAAGAACCCGCATTCCGAGTCCCAATGCGGCGATACGGGCCACCTGTTTTGCCACCCGGCCTGTTCCGACCAGGCCTAGGGTCTTCCGGCAAAGTTCGGACCCCAGGACATTCGCCGACGGGGTGGTGTTTTTGTTTTTCAGGGTAAGCCGCCGGGCAACGGCCAGCATGAGCAGGACCGCCGACTCCGCCGTGGACACTTCGTTGCCGGGGGATATCACTACGGGTACGCCCAGTTCCGTCGCGGCTTTCACGTCGATATGATCGGCCCCGACGCCGGCCATGACGATGCCCTTGAGGCACCGGGCGCGTTCGAGAAACGTCTCGTCGATTCCATGCAGGCGGGTGAAGAGAATGTCGATTTCAGGCAGCTTTTGTTCAAGCTTCCCTTCACCCTCCTCACACAGGAAAAACACATCGCCTTCCGCCGAGAGGGATCCGAAGATCTCCCTCGTCTCAGGTACAAGGGTCACGTCAAGGAATCCGAACCGCGCACCTGACATTCACGGACCGTCCCCGCACAGCAGTATGGTAACGTCATTGACGTTCGTCCCTGTCGGACCCGTCCGGACGAGGCCCCCGCAAGAATCGAGGGCGTGGTAGGAGTCATTGTCGGCCAAGATGTTTTCAGCATCAATGCCGAGTCCTTCCAGGGTCTCCACCGTCGTGCCGTCTACCAGGCCTCCCGCGGCGTCGGTGGGGCCGTCGGTCCCGTCGGAGCCGATGGAGATGAGGGCAACCTCATTCAGCCCCCTGATCCCGAGTGCAGCGGACAGGGCAAGCTCCTGGTTCCTGCCGCCCTTTCCCTTTCCCCTGAGGTGGACCACCGTCTCGCCCCCGGTGATGACGGCACAGGGAGGATCAAGGGGATTTCCCGAAGTCCGGATTTCCCGTGCCATGGAGGCGATAAAGGCTCCTGCGTCCCGGGCCTCGCAATCCAGTGTTGTGGAAAGCAGCAGGGGCCTGTAGCCGAGCCGCTGTACAGCGGAAGCGGCAGCGGAACAAAGGGCTGTGACGCTCCCCGTGATGACGGTGGTGACATTGGAAAGTTCCTTGGGTGTTTCTTCCTTGAGGACATCCAGGAGTCCGGGCTTCAGCCTGAGCCCGTACTTTTCAACCACCCGAAGGGCCTCTGCAGCCGTCGTTCCGTCAGGGTATGCAGGTCCTGAGGCGATGCTGTCAAGGCGATCGCCCAGGACATCGGAAAGCACCACGGCAAAAACCCGGGCCGGGGCGGCGATCCGGGCGAATCGTCCCCCCTTGACGGCGGAAAGACGCTTCCTGATGATGTTGATCTCCACGATGTCAGCGCCGGAGGCCAGCAGCTGGTCCGTCACGTCGGCGATATCCTCGAGGGAAACGCCTTCGCGGGGTTTTTCGAAGAGGGCCGACCCGCCGCCGGAGACGAGAAAGATAACGGTGTCGTCCTGGCCGAGGTGCCTCACCTTTTCAAGGGCTTTTTCCGTCCCGGCGAGGGTGTTTTTGTCGGGAACGGGATGCCCCGCCTCGTGGATCTCAACCCCGGCTATGGGACCCATGGCATGGCCATACTTGGTCACCAAGACGCCGCCGTCGAGGCGTCCGCCGAGGCTGTCGGCGGCGGCACTGGCCATGCGCCAGGAGGCCTTCCCTATTGCGACGACGACGAGCCTGCCTCCCGCTTCAATCCGACGGCGGAACTCCTCTCCTTCAAGGGCCTTCTGCACGGCCTTTTCGGGCAGAACCGCCTCGATGGCATCAAGGGCCGCCTTCCTCGCGTCTTCACGAATCTTCTGCAAGAGTGCATTCTGTTTTTGGTTCATGGCTTCCTCCCGGAATAAGGCAGAGACAACGCTCTTACAGGGACACCACCTTCAGGGCAAGCCCGTTACTTCTTGATGTAGGAACAGAGGTAGTCGAAAACCTCGTCATTTTTTACCTTGAAGGAGCTGTTCGCGGGAATGCTGAAGCTTTCGCCTGCGCTGACGGCCCTCCAGTCGCTTTCGCCGGGCAAAAGCACACTGGCGCTTCCCTGCAGGACTTCCATGACTTCCGCATCGCCGGTGCTGAATTCGTAGTCACCGGGAAGGAAAACTCCCAGGGTCTTGCGCTCCCCGCCGGGAAGATAGAAAGTCCTGCTCGTCACCTTTCCATCGTAGTATACGTTGGCCTTGCACACGAGTGTCACCTTTTCAAACTTCTCCTGCATGAAAAGTTCCCTCCTTGATGTCTTTGGTTTTTTGAAACGGTATTTGTATTTTTATTCTAGCCCATTCCGAACATGTTACGGGCAAAAACACAAATCGGGGGGTGGGCTAATCCCCTCCCCCCGGTTTGTGCCGCAGAACGCGACATTTTGCTCCTGATGGAGTAAGGCCGCTATTCTTGCACCTTCGTCTTGAGTTTTTCCAGCATGTCGCGGGTCATGCCATCAAGATTGTATGCCGGTGAGAAATCCCACTCTTTTTCCGCCGCCGAGCAGTCCAGGGAGTTGGGCCAGGAGTCGGCGATTGCCTGCCTGTCAGGGTCGACGTCATAGTCGATCTCGAAAGAGGGAATGACCTTCCGGATGGAGGCGGCGATATCTTCAGGGGCGAAGCTCATGGCCGAGATGTTGTAGGCGTTGCGGTTGACCAGCCTAGAGGGATCGGCTTCCATGAGCTGCACCACCGCCGCCAGGGCATCTGGCATGTACATCATATCCATGCGGGTGCCCTGGGCGATATAACTGGTGTACCTGCCCTGAGAAAGGGCCTCGTAGTAGATATGGACGGCGTAATCCGTGGTTCCGCCGCCCGGGAGGGCCTTGTAGGAAATGAGCCCCGGAAAGCGCAGGCCACGGGTGTCAAGGCCGAATTTCTTGTGGTAGTAGTCGCACAGGAGCTCCCCCGTCACCTTTGCCACACCGTAGATGGTGGTCGGCCGCTGTATGGTCACCTGGGGGGTGTCGTCCGCCGGAGTCGAGGGGCCGAAGGCCGCGATGGAGCTGGGAAAGAAGAAGGCCGCACCGTTTTCCCTGGCACATTCAAGGGCAGTGAAGCAGCCCCCGGCGTTGATATCCCAGGATTCCTGCGGATTGGCCTCACCCCTCGCGGAGAGAATACCGGCAAGATGGACAACGGCGTCAACCTTGAAAGTCGACACGAGTCGGGAAAAGGTCTTTCCGTCCCTGACCTCGAGCAGTTCGAAAGGTCCGCCCTCCGAAACGGGCCCGGGCTTTTTGCTTCTGGCCGTGGCCAGAACGTTTTCCGCGCCGTAAACCTTCCGCAGGTAGGGAACGAGCTCGTACCCTATCTGGCCGTTGGAACCGGTTACCAGGATCCGTTTCATGAAATGATCCCCATTTCCCTGCCAACTGCCTTGAAGGTCTCCACGGCACGGCTGAGGTCATCCTCGGAATGGGCCGCGGACACCATGCAGCGGATCCTCGCGGTGCCTTTTGGGACCGTCGGGAAGGCGATGGCCGTGGCAAAGACACCCCTGTCGAACAGCCGTGCGCTGAAATCCTTGGCGGCCTGGGCCTCGCCAATGATAACGGGCGTAATGGGGGTCTCGCTGTTGCCGGTATCGAATCCAGCCGCCTTGAGTTCTTTCTTGAGAAACCTGCCGTTGCTCCACAGCTTGTTAAAGCGGTCTTCGCTTTCCGTCAAAAGCTCCACCGAGGCCAGGTTGGCCGCCACATCGGGGATGGTCAGGGCGCTGCTGAAAAGGTTGGGGCGCGCCTTCTGGCGGATGTAGTCCACGAGGGTTTCGCTTCCGGCGATGACGCCGCCCATGACCCCGAACGCCTTGGAGAGGGTGCCCACTTCGACATCGACCCTGCCGTGCAGGTTGAAGTGGTCCACGATTCCACGTCCGCCTCGACCGAGGACGCCTTCCCCGTGGGCGTCGTCGACGACGACAATGACACCGTATTCTTCACAAAGATCGACAATTTCCGGAAGTTTCGCTATGTCGCCGTCCATGGAGAAAACACCGTCAGTGACCAGAAGCTGCTTGTTCCCCTTCCCCTTGTATTCCTCGAGCCTGGTCTTGAGATCATCAAGGTTGGAGTGTTCGTACCGGACGACCTTGGCCTTGGAAAGGCGACAGGCGTCGATGATGGACGCGTGGTTGAGCGAATCGCTGTAGATGATGTCCTCAGCGGCCGGCACAAGGGTGGGGATGACGGCGAGGTTCGCGCAGAACCCCGACTGCACCACGATAGCCGCCTCGGCCCCCTTGAACCCGGCGAGCTTCCTTTCGAGTTCGATGTGAGGGCTCATGGTTCCCGCGATGGTCCTGACGGCGCCCGGGCCGACGCCGTACTTGTCGACGTATTCCTTGACCTTCTCCACCAGCCTGGGGTCGTTGCAAAGCCCGAGGTAGTTGTTGCTGCAAAGGTTGATGTAATCCTTGCCTTCAATCCTGACCCAGGCCCCCTGAGGGCTTTCGATGGTCCGGATCGTTCCGTACAGACCCGCCTGTTTCATCGCCTCCAGGTCTTCGGTGAGGAACTTCATCGGGACAGCCATAGAACTCACTCCTTGTCCTGTAATTTATGGTAGTTTGAATATAGTATCCTGAGGGTTGCAGGGTGCTGTCAAAGGGCTATAGTATCGGAGGCTTTTCGTATATTTTTCTTGTGGAAAATATATTTTTTGCGGAACGACGAAAGGAGACTCGGGGGAATGCCCGGGACAACGGAAAACCTGGAAGATCTCGCCCGGAAGATGAGCGGCGACAGCAGCGCCCCCCACCACATCGCGAATATCCTTCGCGAAGCCATATACAGGGGCTTTTTCAACGAGGGCAGCCCACTTCACCAGGGACAGATCTCCCAGAAGCTGGGCGTCAGCCCCATCCCACTCCGGGAGGCCCTTCGGCTGTTAGAAACGGAGGGGCTCGTGGAATTCAGGGGCTACCGGGGAGCTTTCGTGACGGAGCTCTCCCTGGAAGAGGCCCGGGAACTTTACGAGATGATCTCTGCCTTGGAGACGAACCTCATGCGGATCGCTTTTGACAGGATTACCAGGCGCACCATCGAGGAGGCGGAAACCGTGGTCGCCGCCATGGAAAAGGAAACGGACTGCATCCGTTGGCGGGATCTCAATTTCCTTTTTCACGCCCTGTTTTACGAACCCGCGGACCGTCCGCTGACGGTGGACACCATCTCCAGGCTCAGGCAGAAAACAGACAGGACCATCCGGGATCATCTGGACTCAATGAGGAAGGAATCGGAACGTCAGCACAGGGAGATACTTTCCGCCGTGGCAGAGGGGAACCTCGAGGCCTCCGTGACAGCCCTCAAGAAACACCTAGAATACACCTCCAACGACCTGCAGTCGTGGATGCGGAGCGAAAATATTCCGAGGCAGGGAAGAAAGCCCGGAACGCCGAAGACGGCCGGTACGCGCTGATTCCGATTGATGGCTTTTCTCGCACTCCGGTGCTGAACTTCAAAAGGAGCCTGCCGGGTGGATCTGATTATTCATCCTGCCAGGCAGGCATGGAAACCGGTGACGCTTCCCCTGGCTCTGCGCCTTCGTTTTCAGGCCCGTGCTTGTTGTTCCCTGAAAGCGCTCGGGCTGAGGCTTGTTTCCTGTTTGAAGAGGGTGCTGAAATAGGAGATATTGCCGTAGCCCACGGAAATGGCGACATCCCTTACGCTCATACCTTCTAGAAGAAGGGCTTTCGCCCTTTCGATCCGTATCTCCCTCACAACATCGACAAAGCGCTTTTTCAGGACTTTCTGAAACAGCCGGCTCAAATGCTCAGGCGTGACATGCACGTGGTCCGCCGTGGTCTCAAGGGAAAGGTCATCGTAATTCTGCTGGATGTAATTCATGGCGTTATGGACAACGGAGGAATGGGACTGGAGAGCTGACCCCCGTATCTGGAGGGCCTCCTGAAATGCATTTTGAACCACCGCTGCCAGCTTCGTCGGGTTGGTGCATGAAAAGATTTCCAGTGTGTTCCTCCTGCCCCAGCTCCGGATTTCCGAGAAATCACAATTGTGTTCCAGAAGGATTTCCGAAACACAACCGAGAATCGACAGGTATCCCAGTTTCGCTATCTCGAGGTCCCTGGATAAAACCTTGTCCGTATTTTCAGCGATGACTTCAAACCCCCTGGAAAGGTAATAGGGCTGGTTGTTCCGGACGGCATCCAGGATCAGGGACCGTGCCTTCTTCAGGGCGAAAACGGCGAGGTCCGTCTCGGTGCTTTCCTCTTTTTCCTCCGGGGCTTTTTCCCACAGGGCTCTACCGGTCCCTCCCAAAAGACTTTCATCCAGTCTTCCTTCAACATCGGAAACGACATCGGGGAGGGTTTGCAAATCAGAGACACAGCCCCCGTAAACAACGTTTCCCTGAAGGCTGTTTCGCGATATGGCCTCGAGAATCCTGAGGGAAAGGTCTTCCGGCGAAACGGTCACACCTTCGATTGGTACGAAAAGGAGGACGGAATGGTTTTTCCAGGGGAAAACGGTGACATCTTCACCAAGAATGTCCTGGATGGCGTCAATGAGCAAAAGATGTTCCCAATAGGCCTCCTTCTCATCGCCCGGAAGGGCAATGATTCCGAAGAAATGGCACGGCTTCGCCGGCGGAAAACCGATTTCGCCGCAGAGCGATGCCACTTCTTCCTCATGACCCGGCTGCCGTATCAGGTTCGTCAGGATATTCATCGCAATGGGCCCCCTGTTGGCACGGAGGAACTGGTGGGCGTTCAGCAGCCTTTCGTCCTTGCCCCGTCTCGCAATGAGAGTTTTCATCGCCTTTTCAAGGGCCTCGATCATGAGGTTGGGTCGAATCGGTTTCACAAGAAAGGACGAAGCCCGGACATCCATGGCGAACTTCGCATAGGAAAACATGTCGAAGGCAGTGGTTACAATCGCTTCATTCATGAATCCCTCGTCCCTGAGAGTCTTCATCGCCGTCAGGCCGTCACCGCCGGGGATCCTGATATCAAGCAGGATGACATCAGGTTCCCATTCCCGGGACGTTTGCAGCATTTCCGGGACGTTCCTGGCCTCACGGATCGTTACGTCCTGCCGCCACTTCCGGATGACGCTCCCGTAAGCCTCCCGGGTCAACGGTTCATCATCGACAACGAGAACTTTGACGTTCACCGGATCACACCCCTTCAAAGGGAATCCTGACCAGCACGGAAGTCCCCTCTTTAGGTCTGCTCCTGATGTCAAAATCGGCCGAAATTCCGTAATGAAGCGACAGCCTGTCCCGGACATTCTGAAGACCGATGCCGCCGCGAATCCGTTCCGGATCACATCCCGTTCCGTTGTCCTTTATTGCAATGACTACTGAAGAGCTCATCAGCATCGCCGCCACCCCGACAAAGCCCCGCTCCAGGGAAGGTTCTATTCCATGCAGGACGGCGTTCTCAACCAGAGGCTGAAGGAGCATGAAAGGGATTTCCGCTTTTTCTGCCCCCTTTTCGACTGTCAACTCGTAGGTCAGCCGGTCCCTGAAACGTATCCGGTAGATTTCCAGATACCGCTCGATGCATTCCATCTCAAGGGAAAGCGGAACCAGCTCCTGCCTCGATTGTTTTCTCAAAACATATCGCAAGTATTCTGACAGCTGGTATGTCAATTCCTGGGTTTGCCCGGCACCTTCCAGCATCGCCAGCTGGGAGATGGCGTTGAGAGTATTGAACAAAAAGTGAGGGTTTAACTGGCTTCTCAGGTCCCTCGCCTGTATGAGCTTGAGGCTGCTTTCAAAATCCCTTTCATCACCCGTCCTTTTGCTCTTTCCGGAAAGCTCTCTCATTTCCAGCTCGTCCCGCTGGTACATCTTTCCGACATGTGCCGCCATCATCACCAGCCGGTTCTTCATTTTCCCGATAAAGGCCCCGTCGACAACGGGGATTTCCCCAAAGCGCGCGAGAATCCCCTGTCTGGAGGCATGTACATGCGTACTTCTTTCAAAAACGACCTTCAGTTCCTCTTCGGTGTACCTCCTGAGAAGGAACTGCCCGCATACAACGCAGGCCGTTGTCTTTCCCCCGATGACCACAGGGACCGCCAGAAACCCCGCACCGCAAAAACACCTGAAAAAGAGCGTCTTCCCGCTTTCCATCGAGGAAATCGCCCCGCAGGCAATACTTTTTTTGCAGGCCTCTTCAAGACCGGTGTCCGCGCAGCCTCCGGCGCAGGGAGGCATTCCGTACCCACTGATTTCAAGGGGGCGTCCATCGCGGGTATAGAAAAACACGGGAAAGTCAAAGGTCGAGGAAAACCCCTCCACGAACTCCCTGAAACGATCTGTGCACGCAGCCTGTTCGAGCCATCGGGTAAAATGGTTAACAGCAGGACGATTCATGGTCATCTTCCGGGTTTCGCCACCTTGCAAGTCACTGGATGAACATTCCGACTCTTCATTATGCACCCCTTTTCAACCAAAGATACTCTCAAGATTGATACATGAAATCGCTGCCCGTCAAATCGATCAAAAAAACAACAACACGACGAAAACGCTTTAATGGAATATCCTGAGCCGTGGAATCCACCAAAAAAACAAAGATCATCTGAATGCAGGGCAACGTTCAACCGATATAATTGCCACAAGAATTCGAATTTTCCGGCGGCACCTTCTTGACGACTCCCCCACTCCGCCAAGGGGGCCTTCTTCGTGGAAGAGCTTTTCCCTGTCATTTTGTTCCTTCTGCTGATTTTCCTCCGCACCCCTGTCGCAACGGGAATGGGGATTGTCGCCTTCCTGAGCATGTACCTTGCGAAATACCCGTTTCCCGTGCTCGTCATGGCCATTCAGAACACCGTTGAGAACGTAAACTATCTTGCCATCATTCTCTTTATTCTCGTCGGAAACGTCGCCAATTGCACACGGTTGAGCGAGCGGATCTTCGATTTTGCGACAGATGTTGTTGGTCACCTCAAGGGAGGGCTCGCCCAGGCGAACATCCTGGCCAGCATGGTCTTTGCAGGGATGTCAGGTTCGGGAATTGCAGACTGCGCCGGGCTCGGGATCATCGAGATGAAGGCCATGACGGACCACGGCTACAAGAGGGACTTCAGCGCCGCCGTCACGGCTGCTTCTTCGGTAGTGGGCCCGATCATTCCCCCAAGCATCTCACTGATCATATACGGAGTCCTCGCCAACGTCTCCATCTCCGAAATATTGATCGCGGGGCTCGTCCCCGGAATATTCATCGGCTTTTCCCTGATGGCTGTGGTCTACTACCTGAGCGCCAGGGGGCTCGTCCATTCACCGGTAACCCGGCGTCTCGACTACAAGGAAAAAACCGTTTCGTTCAGGAAGAATTTCACCGCTCTTCTCGCCCCTCTCATCCTTTTGTCGGGCTTCGCTTTCGGGATGATCAGCCCCAGCGAAGCGGGGGCGCTGGCCATCTTCTACATCATCCTGATCGCGGTGATGAGGAGGGAAGCGACCCTCGGACAAATCCTGAAAAACGGCTTTGCCACGAGCCTGGTCCCCATTGCGCAGATCATGTTCATCATGGCCGCCGCAGCCGCATTCACCTGGGTTTTGAACCGCGAGCAGGTGTACGTCCGCCTTGCCGAAGCAATCGTCATACTCTGCCAGGGCAACAAGTGGCTCTTCTGGATTTTTGTAAATATCTTCTATCTGCTGAACGGCTGTTTTATCCCGAGCATCGCCACTCTCGTGATCACCATCCCCATCTTTGTCCCGCTCCTCCCGGTCTTCGGGATCGACCCCCTCCATTTTGGGGTTGTCATCGTGTTCAACGACATGATCGGTATGATCACACCGCCCGTTGGATCAGGAATCTTCGTCATGCTGAGCGTGGCCAAGGTGAAATACCATGAACTGGTCCGCTCTTTGGTCCCGTTTATCATCACCCTCTTCGCCGCTCTGGTGTTACTCATTCTTTTCCCGTCGCTGACGACATTTCTCCCTTACCTTCTCTTCAGATAAAAATGCGGAAAGGAGCCTGCCCATGGGAATCGTCCGAAGCCTGACACGAGTCACCGACATGGTTACCGACGTGGCGTTCCGCCTCGCCGTGGCAGCCTTGGCGGGCCTTTTTGCGCTTGACGTCCTGCGGATCATCTTCAGGTACTTTTTCTCGATCCCCATGAACTGGGTGCCCGGAATCGTCGCCCTCCTCGCGAACTGGGCGGTCTTTTTGGGTGTCGGTGTTTACCTTTACCGCAACGAGGTCATCGTGATCGATTATTTCTACGAAAAACTCGTCCCGATGAGGGCCCGCAAGTACGTCGACAGTTTCGTGGACCTGCTCGTGGTGACTTTTGCCATACTCATGATCAGGTATTCCTGGGGGGTCATCCTCTCGGGAGACCACAAGTCCTCTCTTTCCACGATCGAGATCAAGTACTACTGGTATTCCCTCCCAATGATGCTCGGCATGATCCTGGCGCTCACGGGAGGATTCAAAAGGCTGCTTGAGCGTTTCCAGCCGGAAAGGACGAAACAGTGAAGATCGCCCTGATCCAAATGAATTCAGACGAACGGAGGGCCAGAAACCTCCAGCGAGCCGAATCCCTGGTCAGGGAAGCGGCCGGGATGGAACCCGACCTCGTCGCGCTGCCTGAAAGCTTTCCGTACCTTGCACCCGAAGAGGAAACACTGCCCTTTGCGGAAGAAATCCCGGGACCTGCGACGGACATGCTGGCCGGTCTTTGCCGCGAGTATGGTTTTTACGTTCTCGCAGGCAGCATTCCGGAGAAAACAAAGGACGCTGAGCGATATCTCAACACCTCAGCTCTCATCGGCCCCGACGGGAGTATCAGGGCGAAATATTCCAAGGTCCATCTCTTTGACATTGATATTCCCGGGGAGATCACGAACAAGGAGTCTTCCCATGTCGTGCCGGGCCATCGCCCCGTGACCGCCGAGGCGGCCGGCAGCAGAATAGGGCTTTCCATATGTTACGACCTGCGTTTCCCTGAGTTCTTCCGTGTACTCGCCCTCGAAGGGGCTGAAATCGTCTTTGTCCCTTCAGCCTTTGCATCCTTCACAGGCCGGGCTCACTGGGAAGTCCTGCTCCGGGCAAGGGCCATCGAAAACCAGGTGTTTGTCGCAGCCCCCGCCCAATGCGGCCGCCATCAGTCAAAAACCTGTTACGGCAACAGCATGATCGTCGACCCCTGGGGCACAGTCATTGCCAGAGCCGGGGACAGTGAGAGCGTCCTCTTTGCCGAACTGGACATGGACAACCTGGAAAGGGTCCGGAGGCAGAATCCCTGTCTTCGGAATATCCGCTCCCTTATCGGGGAGATCAAATGGATTGGAGATGAAAGCAGGCATGATAGTAAACCCCAACGGAACCCGTCTTGATGGTGAGCTCCTGAAACGCCTCGGTGATGTTGAACCGGCAACAGTGGGGCATTTTCTCCCTTCGGGGTGCCTGCGAAACGAGTTCAGGCCCTCCCTCGAGCACGTGCGAATCGCGGGGCATGCAGTAACGGTCAAGATCCCCTCTGTGGATTCGACCTTGTGCCACAAGGTCGTGGAAATTGCGCGCCCGGGGGACATCATCGTCATTGACAGGTGCGGTGACATGACCCATGCCTGCTGGGGGGCGGCCATGACGCTTGCGGCGTCCGTCAGGGGTATCGCGGGAGCCGTCGTGGACGGAGCCGTCACGGACATTTCTGATATCCGCAGGATGGATTTCCCCGTCTTCTATCGCAGGCTGTCGGCATTGACCACCAGGATCCTGGGACTTGAAGGTGAGATAAACACCCCGGTGCAATGCGGGGGGGTGGTTGTCAATCCCGGAGACATCGTCATAGCCGACGTCAACGGGATTTGTATCCTGCCACCGGACATTGCGGGCTCTGTCGCCGAACACGCATTGATGGAACAGGATAAGGAAAAGGTCCAGTTTGAAAAGATGCGGCAAGGGGAAACCCTGGCGGCATTGTCCGGCGCCGATTCGAAGATACCGCCCGAGGCATTCCGCCAAGGGTGTTGAAGTTATGGCAAGAAGGTTACGGGAGTACGAAAAATCCTGAAGAGGAGGTATCACCATGAGTTTTAATGCGAAAAAAGGGGTTCTTTTACTGGCGGTCCTGGGTTTGATTCTTTCGTTGCTTGCAGGCTGCGCCTGCGCCGAAGCGACCTTCGAACTGAGCCTTGCCACGAAGATGGGCCCGCAGAGCCCTGAATACAAGGCGTTCCAGAACTTTGCCGACAAGGTGGCCGAGAAAACGAACGGCGATGTAAAGATCGCCATGTTCGGGTCGGAAGTTCTCGGGACGGACGAGTCGGTCTTCAAGAGCATGGGAATGGGCGCCGTCGACATCATCGCAGGGAGCCCGGTGCTGGGGGCCAGAACAGTGATCCCGCAGATCGACTACATCACGCCCCCCTTCGTTTACACAGACTTTGCCCATTTCCAGAGATTCCTCAAGGGCGAATACATGCAGCAGCTCTTCCAGGAACTCAGCGACAAGGCCGGCGTCATCCTGCTCAACACCGACTGGACCTGGAGACGGGGGCCCTACAGGGTGCTTTTGACGAAAAAGCCCGTTGAGTCCCTTGAGGACATCCAGGGACTCAAGCTCCGCTTCTATCCTTCGGAACTCGAACTGGCCGTGTGGGAGGCCCTCGGAATGAATCCGACGGTCATCGCCTGGTCGGAAACATACCTGGCCTTGCAACAGGGAATCGTGGAATCGGTCACATCCCCGGTCACATTGATCTATGACACCAAGTTCGTGGAAGTCTGTCCCTACATTACCGTGACCGACGAATACCCGCAGACGATCGTCTTTTACATGAACAGTGACAAATTCGCCTCTCTCCCCGAGGAATACCAAAAGGTCCTCATTGAAGCCTGCAATGAGGCTGGAGCAGAGTTTACGAACCAACTCGACACCATCGCCGAGGAAATCGTGGAAAAATCGAAGGCCGAGTTCGGGGCAACCTTCGCAACGCCTGATATGGAGCCTTTCCGGGCAAAAGCGGCGGAATTCTATGAAGAACTAAAAGAGAAAAAAACCATGGAAGCCGATTTCTGGGAGGTTATGGAAGCAATCGAAAAGGCCCGTTGAAAAGACCTGACGATGGCTGAAAAGGAAGCCCCGGGAAACCGGGGCTTCCTTTTTTCAGGGAGCCGGCCTTCATCCGGTCAAAAAAACGAAAGGACCGGTACAAAGAAACGGATGCTTTGGATTTACGACGTAAATCCAACAAAAAAAGCAATACTCCATGTAATGACCCCGCGAACCCTTGAAGGTAGATTGAAATTGTCCGAACAATCCGATGGACGATTCGAGGTGAAACGAATGATCAAGGAACTGGCATTCCCGAGAATGCATGAAGAGGAAACGGAAAAAAGGGATTTTCTTCCGTCCCTTTTCCGGAAACTCGGCAAGCTCACCGATGCAAGGATATACCTGGAAGAAGGGTATGGAGGGAAGCTCGGGATCCCGGCGGAAGAATACCTGAAGGCACATCCGGACCTCTCTTTCATCCCTCACGAAGAAATCTTCCACAAGGACGTTGTCATCGTTGTTCGGGCACCAAAGAAGGAAATGCTCCACAGGATGAAGGAAGGCGCCGTTCTGATCTCGATGCTTCATTACAACACACGTCCGCATCTCGTGAAGCTTCTGAAGGAACAGGGCATCACCTGCTTCTCCATGGATGATATCGTCGACGACTGGCACAACCGGATTTTCGTCAATTACCCGGGCACCTCCGGTTCGGCAGTCCGTGTCGCCTTCGAGGAGCTGAAAAACCGCATGCCGGGCTTCTCTTCCCGCAAGCGGCCTCCGATCAAGGCCACCGTCCTGGGCCTGGGAAAGGTCGCCCAGGCGGCGGCAAAAGCTTTCGAAATCTGCAGTGACAGCAGCTTTGGAACCTCTGGAGTGCCGGGAGTGCTCGTTCAAATGCTCCCCCAAAGCGTAACCTGCAGACTCGACCTGCTGGAACATCTGCTTCGCGATTCGGACATGCTTGTGGATTGCACCAAAAGGAGGGACCCATCGGTGATCATTGTGCCGAATCGATTGCTCTGCAACCTCCCGGAACATGCGGTCATTTTGGACATCACCTCCGACCCGTACGACGGAACAACATCCCCGCCGCAAAAAAAGGCCATCGAGGGAATCGCCTACGGGACACTCGACAAGTTCGTCGTGGAGACGGACGACCCGTACTACGACATCCTTGAATCACTGGTGGACACAACGTGCCGGCGGCCCGTCGTCAGTTGCAACGCCTGGCCCGCATTTGAGCCTGAAGAATGCATGAAGATTTACGAGGAACAGCTGCTTCCGCTACTCAAGGTCCTTTTTGAAAAGGGCCCGGAGAAGGTGAGCATCACCAGCGACGACATGTACGAAAGGGCATTGGCCAGGTCGGCGCTGAGTCATTTTCTCCGAAACTGATTCTCTGGAGTGATGAACATGTACAGGATCGGTATCGACACCGGCGGAACAAACACAGACGTGGTTCTGGTCGATGTCAACAACGGCGACCTCTTCTCCACCAAAACCCCGACGACCCCCGGCAACCTGCTGAAGGGAATTTCCAGGGGCATCGAGAAAATCGCCTCAATAGCGGGCACAACACCGGAATCTGTGGAAGAGCTTATCTACGGCACAACGATCGTCGTGAACATGATCGCCCAGAAGGAATCGGAAGCGACAGCCTTGATCACCACGAAGGGGTTCAGGGACGTCCTCGAAATAGGGAGGGCCTCCCGGGACGAAAACATTTATGACATCCAGATGGAAAAACCGGAACCCCTGATTTCGCGTGCGCTCCGGTTCGAAGCGAATGAACGGATCGATTTCAGCGGCCGCGTACTGGAACCGCTCGATGAACGCCAGATCCGCGATCTGGCACTGGAAATCAGGGAGCGCAACATCAGGGCCGTCGCTGTCTGCTTCCTCCATTCCTACGTAAACCCGGTGCACGAACAGCGGGTCAGGGAGATCCTGCACGAGGAATGCCCGGAAATCTATGTCACCGCTTCTTCGGAAATCAATCCGCAATTTCGCGAGTATGAACGGACGTCGACGGCGGTCATCAATGCCTACATGCAACCGAACATGGCCTCGCACCTGACGGCCTTTGAAGAAATGATGAGCCGAAAGGCGGCCGCTCCTAGACTCTATATCATGCAGGGCAACGCCGGGATTGTCCGCTTCTGCTCAGCCATAGAGAAGCCGGTGAGCGTCGCCGATTCGGGCCCCATCGCCGGCATCATCGCCGCCAACTACATGGGCAAGGCAACGGGTATCCCGAACGTGATTACCCTCGACATGGGCGGCACAAGCTGCGATGTTTCACTTATCCGGGACAACGCCTTCCAGTTTTCCACAGCCAGGTCCGTCGAAGGGTATCCCATCAATCTCCCGACAGTGGACCTGAACTTCATCGGCGCGGGAGGAGGGAGCCTCGCCTGGTATGACGAGGGAGGGGCCCTGAAAGTCGGCCCGAAAAGCGCCGGAGCGGTGCCGGGACCCGTCTGCTACCGAAGGGGCGGCACACAACCGACCGTAACGGACGCCAACCTCGTGACTGGCAGGATTCGGCCGGAAATTTTCCTGGAAACCCTTGACGACGAAACAGTCTCGCTGACGCGACAAGGGATTGACCAGAAAATAGCCAAACCGCTAGGGCTGGATTTGATGCAGGCCGCGGAGGGTATTCTTGAAATCGTCAATTCGAACATGATCCGGGCAATCAAGGTTATTTCAGTAGAACGCGGACACGACCCGAGGGACTTTACCCTCATGGCCTTCGGTGGCGCCGGGGCGCTCCACGCAGCCAGGCTCGCCGAGGAACTCGAAATACCCCGGGTTTTCGTCCCTTATTCGCCCGGCACCTTTTCCGCCCTGGGACTCGTCCTTGCCGACATCAAATACGACTATGTCCAGACCAAAATACAAAAGCAGGACCAGGTCGAACCACAACTTCTCACAGACGTCTACAGAAACCTCGAAAGGCAGGGACTGAAAGACCTGGAACGTGAAAACGTGCCCCAAGAGGACAGGCTGTTTGTGCGAACCTGCGACATGCGATACTTCGGCCAGGCTTTCGAACTGACCATACCCTTCCCGGACGACGACATTGGATCAAAGGACATCGACAACGTCGTCGAGAGGTTCCACCGCCAACACATGAAAATCTATGGGCATTGCATGAAAGAAGACGCCGTCGAGTTCGTCAATTACCGCGTCAGCGCCATCGGCACCATGAAAAAACCGAACCTGGAAGAGAAAAAGAAATGGGAAACCGGCCTGGGCCACACGGAAACCTTCGATGTCAAGGCTGTTTTCGACGGAAAGAGCATGGACACGCCCGTCTTTAACCGGAACGCTCTCGAAGAGGGGCAATATATCGACGGCCCGGCCATTATCGGGGAAATGGGCTCCACCATCGTCGTCTACCCCGGCCAGAAAGCTCATGTGGACGCCTTCAGGAACATCATCATTTACACGTCCCTGAAGAAGTAGTCCAAAGGGGGGAATTTCGAAATGTCCGATCCCATACTTCTTGAAGTTGTCAACAACGCACTGAGATCCATTGCGGAGCAGATGTCCGTCACGATGGTCAGAAGCAGCTACTCCACCATCGTAAAAGAAATGAAAGACTGTTCGTCTGCGGTCTTCGACGATACCGGACGCCTCCTCGCCGAGGGGGCGAACATCCCGATCCACCTGAACTGCCTGAGTCCGTGCCTTTCAACCATCCTCACCCACTATTTCCCGAAAGAGTCGATGGAACCGGGCGATCTCATCATCACGAACCATCCTTATGCCGGCGGCCGTTCCCTTGGGAGCCATCACACAAAAGACATCATCATGGTCGAGCCCGTTTTCCATTTGGGTGTTGAGCTCATCGGGTTTTCGGTAACCATGCTCCATCACCGAGATGTAGCCGGAACCTACACAGGGGATTCCTGGACCGAGGAAATTTTCCAGGAAGGATTTTTGGTCGAACCGGTCAAGCTTTACGAAAAGGGTTATCGAAACGATGCCCTCTGGAGAGTGCTGATGAACAACACCCGCGTACCACGGGACATGCACGGCGACTTGATGGCACAGATATCCGGTTGTCATATCGGTGCTCAAGGACTCAATACTCTCATTGACAAGTACGGTTTGCTGGTCATGAGGTCCGTTGTCGAGGAGCTTCTCGATTATTCCGAACGGTTGACACGGCTGGAGATTTCCCGCATGCCCGACGGACGCTACAACCATGAAGAAAAGATCCTCGATGACGGCTACAAGGGCGGACCCTACACGCTGAAGCTCGTCGTCGAAATCGACGGAAGCGATATCAACTTTGACTTCACGGGCACGGACCCCCAGATCAAGGGACCGATCAACTCGCCGCTGTCGGCCACCATATCTTCCGTTTATTACACAATGCGGGCTCTCACCAACCCTCACGTCCCGTCCAACCATGGCTGCCAGAGGCCCATCAACGTCGTCGCCCCTCAAGGGACGATCGTCAATCCCTCCATGCCGACGGGGACCTATCAGCGGATGGTCACGGACCATATCCTCGTAGACCTGATCATGGGAGCCCTCGCGGAAGCCGTGCCGAAAAAGGTCATGGCCGATTCCTGCGGCTGCCTCTATGATTTCTGCTCGGCTAAAAACGTCGAGACCCACCCAGGCGGAGATGTGGGAAACCGCCACTACTGGGGGGAAATTGTTCCCGGGGGACTTGGGGCCAGGAACGGAAAAGACGGCATCACGATCATGTCGTGTCACGTGACAAACTGTCCCCTCCCGCCCATCGAGGCCCAGGAGATTGAATCTCCCGTCCTGTTCCTTGAACGCGCGATCGAGCCGGATTCCGAGGGTCCCGGCAGGTTCCGCGGCGGTTTCGCGCAAAGAAGGAAATGGAAAATCCTCGGCCACGAGGCGCAATTCTTCCATACTTCCCAGAAGTCCCGTATCCCGCCGCAGGGTTTCTTCGGCGGCAAACCCGGAAAGAGCGGGAAATGGATCATCAACGAGGGCTCAGCGGGCGAAAGAATCCTCCAGGAAGCCATGGGGGATGTGATCAACCTGGACTACGGGGACACAGTCACCTGCATTACCCCCAGCGGCGGAGGAATCGGTAACCCCCTTGAAAGAATTCCGGAACTGGTTCTTCAGGACGTGTTGAACGAGCTCATCACGCCGGCGAGGGCGAGGCAGGAATACGGAGTCATCATAGATGTCACGGCCAAAACCGTATTGATGGAAAAGACAGTGGAACTCCGGAAAGAACTTGCCCGGGCCCGGAACTGACTTAATGAGCCTCCGGGGAGGTCTATTCCGGCGCCTTGAGGTTGTAGACGGGCCTGAGCAGCTTTTCGACGGTGACGGTTTCCTCCATCTCGGGGCGGATGTCCTCCCACCTCTTGTAGGCCATGGGTGATTCGTCGATGGTGTCTTTGGATATGGACGTGGAATAGACGCCTTCCATGCTCTTTCTGAATTCCTCCATGGCAAGCTGTCCAGCCTTGAGGCGGCGTTTCATCTCCTTGCGGCCGAGAACACGGCCGGCACCATGAGGGGCTGAGAAGTTGTAGCGGGGGTTCCCCCTTCCCGTTCCCAGGATGACACCGGCGGACATGTTGAGGGGGATCACGACGGATTCGCCGGCATAGGCCGATATGGCCCCTTTCCGGACGATGCCGTCCCTGTCGCTGATGTAGTTGTGGACACTCTGGATGATGTGGCGTGTATCGGCTGCCTGGCCGTAAAAGTCGAGAACCTGGTCGATGATGACGAAACGGTTGTGTTCGGCATAGCGCTGCGCGATCCGGAGCCATTTCATGTACCCGTCGCCGCCCTCGGACATGGGCAGGTATTCGAGCCCTCTGCCTATGCCTGTGGTTCCTTTTTTCTTTATGTATTGCCGGGCCATGCCCTGGAAATGATTCGCCACCTGGAACCCGAAATGGCGGCTTCCCGTGTGGACGGTAGCGAAGAGTCGCTTCGTTTCCGGGTCTTCGTCAACTTCGATGAAGTGATTTCCGCCGCCGAGGGTACCAAGCTGCGACCATGTGGCGTGTTTCGCCCCTTTTTTGAAGAGGCGCCCGAAAAATTCCCTGTCCGCCTCATCGGCGAGGTCCATCATCGCCCGGTACCTTTCGGGGTGTTTCTTCCGGAACGCTTTCAGCGCACCCGGGTCCTTGTGCCGGGTCATCCCCAGGGGAACACGCCTTCGAATAAACCGGTCCAGGCCTTCGAAATCCGCATCCTCGGCCCGGACTCCCTCAATGGGCGCGGTCATGACACCGCAGCCGATGTCCACGCCGACCACGTTGGGGATCACGGCTCCCTTGAACCGCCCTGTAAAGCCGATAACGCACCCGGCGCCGGCATGACAGTCGGGCATGATGGCCACCAGACCGTCCACGACGGGATGGCTCCCGATCTCCTCTATCTGGGTTTCCGTCACCTCATCGATATTGTGCGCATGAACAACCACTTCCGTCACAGGAATCAGCCCCTTGTTCCAGGGTTTTTCCCGGGTATCTTTCGGGATTCGTGTTTTTCCTCCTCCTGTTGCATCTGGAGAAAATCCGTCATGTCCACGAAAGGCAAGATGCCCATGAAGGTGTCATCGTCCCCGGTGACGACGATGTTGGCAATGCCCGCGGAGATCATGAGGCCCAAGGCCTCCTGAAGGGTACTGTTTTTGTGGATATGTGTCACGGGCTCAATACACCCGGAGATGTCTCTCGCTCGGGCAAACCGGTGAGAATCGATGTTGCAGCACCCGACGACTCTGTCGCCGTCACAGACAAAGACCAGACGGTCCTTGCAGTATTTCAGCGGGCTTTTTTCCGTGGCCTCAAGAGCTTCTTCCTTCGTCGCAGCCGGTCCGACCACGGGGAGATCTTCCGTTCTGAGGGGGACATCACGGATCTTGAGGTACCTGAATAACGAAAGGGGGTTTCCGGCACCGACGAAATCTGCAATGAAGTCGTCGGCCGGCTTCGCCAGAAGCTCCAGGGGCCGGTCAACCTGTACGACGCGTCCGTCCCGCATGATGGCCACCCGGTCCCCCATCTTCATGGCCTCGTTGATATCGTGGGTTACGAAGACCACGGTCTTTCGCAGGCGTTCCTGAAGCGACAAAAGTTCATCCTGAAGGCCTATTCTCGTGATGGGGTCAAGGGCACCAAAGGGCTCGTCCATCAGGATGATCTCGGGGTCACCGGCCAGCGCCCGGGCCACACCGACACGCTGCTTCTGGCCGCCGGAAAGATCTGCGGGCCACCTTTCGCCGTACTCGTCAAGGGGAAGACCGACGAGTTCCAGCGTCCGGCGAACTTTTTCGGGGATCTCGTCCCTGGGAACACCCTTAAGGCGGGGGACGACGGAGACATTCTCACGGACGCGCAGATGGGGAAACAGGCCGATACCCTGAATCACGTAGCCGATGCGGCGGCGAAGCACCACGGGGTCGAGGAGCGACGTGTCTTCGCCGTCGATCGTGATTATGCCTTCCGTGGGCTCCACAAGGCGGTTTATCATGCGGAGGGTCGTCGTTTTTCCGCATCCCGAGGGCCCGATGAGTACAAGAATCTCCCCCCTGTGAATTTCCAGGTCGAGGCCGGAAACGGCACTATTCCCGTCGGCGTACCGTTTCATGACCCCTCTGAGTGAAAGAAACGCCACGTCTTCGTGCCCCTGCTTTCCGGTTCCTGCATTCATTAAAGACCCTCCCGGCTTTTCAGGAGCCTTTTACAGTCATCCGTCCCGTCTGAGCTGCTCCTCCCAGGTTATGAGGGAATGATAGAACTCCCTGTCGCCGTCGTCTTCCAGGCCCCTGGTTATCTCGCTGACATGGGTGTGCGCGGCGTTCACCTTTTCGAGAACGTAGTCGACGGCTTTTTCGGGAAGACTTTCATCACCGCAGGTATATATATCCAGTGCCATATACCCGGCCTCCGGCCAGGTATGTATCGAAAGGTGGGATTCGCTGATCACGACGACACCGCTGACTCCGTTGGGGGGAAAACGATGGAATGAAACGGCCCACACCTGGGTGTTCGCCTTTCTCGCCGATTCGACGAGAATCTCCTGCATGCGGTCGACCTCGCCGATGATCTCAGAACACCCTGACGCCTCTACGATGTAATGCACTCCCCTCGGATCCATTTCCCATCCCCCTTTCATGATCTGTACTGTCGGTCCGGACAGAAAAACCGTAACAGGACCATATTATACAGGCAATTTTCGCTGCAGTATCCCTTGTTCGCAAGACTTCAAAGGACGTGCGAAACCAAAAAGGGTGCTTCCCTGCGACCGCTCCCTTTCGGCGGGAATGAAGCCCTTAGCCGTTGCGGCAGCGGTGTTTTGCCAAAGACGCCGCCGGGAGCATTTAAGTCAGGTCACGGAAGGGTTTTCAATGAAAACAGGTGAATCGTTACCGCCGCGGCAACAGCGAAAAGAACCGCTCTTGCGGTCCAGGAGGACATGGCCGTGAAAGCCGAAAGGGTGATGGAAAACCAGAGCAAACTCAAGGCCATCGCCCTTGTCTTTTTCGTGATGCCCCTTTTTTCCCGGTAATTTTTGATCACCGGGCCGAAATGCCTGTGCCTGAGAAGCCAACTGTAAAACCGGTCGGAACTTTTCGCAAAGCAGGCCGCCGCCAAAAGCAGAAACGGCGTTGTAGGAACCAGGGGAAGCACAATGCCCGCTGAGCCCAGTCCCACGCAAAGGATTCCTACGGAAACAAGAAGGGGTTTCGGGAAAGTCACGGCACGATTCACCTCAGGCCGGAAATGTGTATTCTCCGTCTTCGCAGGGTCTGTCGAATCGACGCTCGTAGGCGCCGTTTTCACGAAGGGGCTTGTCCCAGATACGATCAAGGACACTGAGCTTTTCAAGGACCCTGAAAAGAAAAACCGCAATCGGCGGCAGCTTTTCCCGCGGGGCGAGCTGCTTCCGATATTTGTCGTCAAACCGGCCGGTTCGCGCAAATTCCCTGCCGACCCTGCGGAAGATCTCAATGCTCTTGTCCTGTTTCTTTTTGTTCCTGAGCCCTTCCGAAGCCCCTTTGACCAGGGTTCCGGCATATTCGGCGCCGAGGCGTTCCGTCAATCTCACGAGATATTTCTCGAGATAACGGGAGTGGACGGGCTCGGGGAAACCTGAGTGGACCATGTAGGCTGTCTTGAGGTGACCCAAACGGCCTTTCAGCGGTTCGAGGCTTTCGATAAATTCCTTGACCATCGAGGGCATGGCGTCCACGTAGAGCGGGAAGGCCAGCAAAAGGCACCCGCTTTCATGGAGGAGAGGCTGAAACCTTTGCAGGGAGCCGGGGTCATACAGGTACTCAACCCTGTGAGCCGCCCCGGGAACGCCTGAATATCCCTCAAGAAAGGCCTCGAGAAGGACGGCCGTATTGCCCGCCCGGCCCCTGGGAGAGCCGTTAAGGACGGTCAAGTGCATTTACGGTCACCTCCACGGGCGAGCTCGTCAGGAACAACCCAGCGAAGGTTGTCCCGAGATTCAGGGCGTTTCTCGAAAATATGTCTTTCATGATTTCGAGGTCTTCTGCGGTGGTGTCCTCTTCTTCCTGCACCAGTCCGGCCATCACCGGCAGGTGATGGTATCTGACCCTATGGTGGAATTCGCCCTCCGCAATTTTGAGGTGTGGAAGGACGAGGGGAATCATCTTTTCCACGGCCTTCCGCAAAAGGGCGGAAATGAAACCCATTTTCAACGGGCTCGCCAGAAGGACCAGGTCGGAGTGGACAATATCGCGACGCAGCATGTCCGTATCGTCGGGGACAACGCACAATCCCGGGGTTTTCAGCCAACAGCCGAAGCACCCCCTGCAGGGGGTGATGTCAAGTTCCCTCAGGCGGCGGTGATTTACCCTGTGGTCTCTCGACTCGAGGTGTTTCTGCACCTCCTCGAGAACGTCTTCAAAAACACGGTTCTGCTCATCGGGGTTTCCGTTCAGGATTGTTATGCGCATGGAAGATATTATACAACCGTCGCGGTCCGCGGGATGTATAATTTAGGGATCATTCGGCTTCCAGCCAGGAAAGGAGAGACCCTGATGAAAACCATCGGCCTTGTTGCAGGCGTCAGTTGGGAATCTTCAGTGGACTATTACAGGATCTTGAACGAGGAAGTCAGCCGAAGGCTCGGGGGGTTACATTCGGCGAAGATCGCGATGTATTCCGTGGACTTTGCCGAGGTGGAGGCTCCGCTCACCGCAGGGCGCAGGGAAGAGGCCGCGGCGAAGATCGTCGAGGCGGGCGTCAACGTTCAAAACGCCGGGGCTGACTTTTTCCTTATCTGCTCGAACACGATGGGGATGTTCACCCTCGACGTTGAAAAGTCTACGGGCATGAAGGGCATTTTCATAGCCGACGCTGTCGGCAGGGCCGTCAGGGACAAGGGGATGAAGAAATTGGCCCTTCTGGGAACAAGGTTCACCATGGAAGGGGACTTCTACAAAAATGTCCTGGTCCATAATTACGGCCTCGAACCCCTGATCCCCGATGACGAAGGGCGGAAGACAGTGGACGACATTATCTGGAAGGAACTTTGTCTGGGCGTCATAAAGGACGAATCCAGGGAAAAATATGTGAGAATCATCGAAGATTTGGCGCATCAGGGGGCGGAATGCGTGGCTCTCGCATGCACCGAGATCCCACTGCTTGTTAAGCAGGAACACGTGCACATACCGGTTTTCGATTCCACCCGCCTGCATTCACTGGCAGCCGTGGACATGGCTTTGGCTGAATAGACCCTGCTGGCGAAAATGCACCACACCGGACTTTCAGGCCCATTGTGAAAGAGGAGGCGCCGTGTAGGGCGCCTCCTCTTCATATTCCCCAAAAAAGGGAATTTCACTCTTTCATAGCCTCCCTGATCGCTGATGAAATGCCGGCGAGGCCGTTTTTGAGCTCGTCTTCAAGCGGCCATCCATAACCGATGCGCAAATGGCGCCGATCCTGCTTAAACCAGTGGCCGGGTCCTACGTAGGTTCCGTATTTTTCGTTCATGATCCTGTAAAACGCATCGATGTCAACGTTTACCGAAGGTTTGATTCGGGGGAAACAGGTGCAGGCGGCACCGGGTTCGACCCACTCGACAAGCTCCTCATTCTCGATCCACTCTTTGACGATCGCAAAGCGACTGGCTATGGTGGCATCATTTTGAGGGATCCACTCTTTTTTCTGAGACAGGACCACAAATCCGATGTATTCGTCAACAACACTCCCGCCGAGGCTGACTTGCTCTTTGGCGCAAAGCAAAAGGTCCATGATTTCCTTGTCCTGACAAACAACCCACCCGATCCGGATTCCGGGGACTCCATAGGTTTTCGAAAGCGAGGAGACGGAAATGACTTTTCGGCTCAAGGAAGCGGCAACGGGAAGAACTTCCCCCTTGAACATGTCGCGATAGGTCTCGTCGATGAGAAGCCACACATCGTGTTTTTCCGCCAGGGCGATAACTTCTTTCAATTCCGCCAGGCTCATCATCGTTCCGGTAGGGTTGTGGGGATTGGTCAGCGAGATATATTTCGTATCCGGGCGGATCATCGATTCAAGTTTTCCAACATCCACCTTGTAGCCTTCCTCAAAGGTCAGGTCCAGGTAGCTGATATCCGCCCCGATCGCCCTGGGGGTTTCGATGTTGGTGCCGTAATTTGGTCTGGCGACGATCATATGGTCCCCGGCCTCCAGGAATGATGATGCGACAAGAAAGAGCGCCGTCGCCGCACCTGCGGTGACGATGACGCAGTCGGGGTCGTCAATTTCCGACTGCCGCGCAATCAGCTTTCTCAACCGGATATCACCTAGGTGATCCCCGTAGGGCAGCAGCATGTCATCCAGTACTATGCCCAGGTCTTTCAGGTTTCGGTCTCGAACAGACGTCTCCGTCAAGTTGTTTTTGATCTTTTCATAGCCGAACTGTTCGGGTGATTCCTTTTCGATCGCCATACGTACATAGTTCATCGTGACGCCTCCAGTGATTCAAGGATTTGTGGAAATACAAAGGACTATCTTCTTGTATTGGTTCGTTCCACACCATCAAAAAAACTTCTTCTTCCAAAGACCTTGTCCGTGCCTCCGGTCCCTTCTGAAGCTTTTCCCTCCAGCCAGAGTACCCGATTCGGAAGCTGTTGTCGCGTCACCTGAAAATCCTCCCGAAAAAGACGTTTTCCTCCTGTTGTCCTTGCCGGCACAGGCAAAGCCCACGCCAGCATCATGATGAAACCGCCTCACCAGCCGCTTGCGGCAAAGTAAAAAGGCCTCCGCTCCAGGCCAGTTTTTTTGCACGGCTTTTGATTTCGCGACCCCTGCGGCTTCAGTCTTTTGCATGGTAATTTTCTTTTTTTTTCAGCCGCGGCATACTCCTTGTCCGGGCTTCAAGCTCGTCCAGCGGAAGGTTCCGGAATGCCCTCATGATATGGTCTTTCATCCTTGAAGCGGCGAGCCCGGCGTTTTCAGCTTCCAGCGCCTTCAGAATCGCCTTGTCTTCTTCATAATTGATTTTTTCTTCTTCCGGCTCAAAAGCATAAAAGGGGTCGAAAAGGGAGAGGATGATTCCCGACTGGTCCAAAAACTGCTCGATGGTTTTTTCCAGCAGGCTGTTGTCGGCAAGGCGGGCGACAGCCATGTGAAATTCCCTGTTGGCATTGATATAGCCATGAAAATTCCGGTTGTGAAACTCGCTTTGTTCCTCCTCGATAAGTTTCTTCAGTGCCTTCGAATCTGCAGGTCCCGCCCTCTCCGTGGCCAGGCGGGCCGCTTCCGATTCGAGCAACGCTCTCATGAAAAAGACTTCCTTCACTGTCTTCGGAGAAGGCCTGGCCACCTGTGCCGTCTGGTTTGACCTGACCTCCACAAGACCTTCCGCTGCAAGCCGTTCCAGAGCAAGCCGAACCGGAGTCCGGCTCACCCCCATCTCCTGCGACAATGCAAGGGCTGAGAGCCTCATGCCGGGTAGCAGGTTTCGTTTCAAAATGCCCTCACGAATCACCCGATATACCTGTTCTGCAAGATTTTTTTCATCAGCCACGGGCTTCGCCTCTTTCATCGAAAGAAATACCGAAGTGTTTCCCAACAAAATTCGAGGAGTTGTTTGACATTATAACAAAACTGGGTCTAGTATTTGTATGCATATACTGGATCCAACAGAAGGAGGCCGGAAAATGGCACGCACGATCCTGCAACTGGGTTACGGAAAACAGGGAAAGGTTGTCCTTGATGACCTCCTGGGGACTGGTGATTTCGAGGAAATCATCGTGGCTGATGCAGCTCCCGCTTTCATGAAGGAGATCGAACAAGTTCACGATCCGAGGGTCAACCCCCTGCGCTTTGACGTGAATGATTTTGACGCCATGGTGGATCTGATGAAAGTTGCCGACGTCGTGGTCGAACTGCTGCCGATACGCTTCACCATGCAGGTGGCAAAAGCCGCCGTCGAGGCAGGCACACCGCTTGTCAGCTCGGTCTTTATCATCGACTGGAGCGTCCAGGACCCTGAAGGCATGCACCGGCAACAGGAAGACATGGCACAAATAGACGAAAAGGCCAAAGAACAGGGGATTACAATCCTCAAGGAATTCGGGATGGATCCCGGCCTCGATGTCGTCATCGCGGGGGAAGCGATCAGGCAGCTTGACGAAGTCCGGGTGCTGTACAACTACGGGGCCGGATTCCCCGAATACCGGCTGCTCGACGCCAACCCGATCGGCTACAAGTTTACCTGGTCCATCGTGGATACCATGCGCTCCTACAGCCTTCCCGGAAAACTCAAAAAGGGCGGAAAACTGCACCATGTAGCCGCCGACGAGATGTTCACCCCCGAAAATACGCACATTCTGGACATCGAAGAAATCGGCGGGCCCCTCGAATGTTTCGTCAACGGTGACGGCGAATCCCTGGCGGAACTTTTCCCGTCGATTGCAAAAACAGCCACCTCGCTGGGCAGGTTCATCTGTCGTCTCCCCGGACATGCCACACTGTGGGAAAGGCTTGTGAAAAGCGGTTTCGTGAGGCTGGAACCTGTCAATGTCAACGGCACCGAGGTGGTCCCGGCCGAATTCTGTGCCGCTCTTCTCGGTTCACAGGAACAGTTCCACTATGGTCCTGGTGAAAGAGACGCCGCGCTCATCCGATCCGACGTTCGTGGCTTCAAGAACGGGGAACCTGTCAGGGTCGTCATGCAGCTCGTGGATTTCAGGGATCTCGACACAGGCTACACCGCCATGCAACGGACCGTGGCCTTCCCCATGTCCATCGGGACCCAGATGATCCTGAATGGAACAATAACGAAAAAGGGCATCATCAACCCCTCTGATGTCCCTTACGAACGGTTGAAAGAGGAGCTAGACAGCAGGGGTCTTGACATCACGAAAAAGACCGAAAAATGGGATGGCAGCGAAGAGCTGGGCCTTAGCTGAAAGAGATCCGTGACTCGCACAACTTACCTAAGCAGTGAGCCCCGGCGGTTTTCGCCGGGGCTCACTGATGACTCCAGGCGTTCGTTTCATTTACTTTCTGATTGCCATTATGTCTTCAAGCTCGTTCATGACGGGCCTGATTCGAACATCAGATGCAGGGCGATCAAGTGCTGATTCAGCGGAAAGATTCACACCCCAATACACCGTATTGGCGTTCTCATCGACGGTTATTGCCGCACCTTCCAGCATCATTCCCGCAAATGCACCTTTCGTTATGGAGTAACTGTAAATCGAGGCTTCGAGCCGCGAGTCCGTCCCGGCTTCCGTGTGCCTGCCTTCAGGTCCGGCCGCCACGGAAAGATCTCCGCTCAGTTTCACATTGTCACCCATGAAGCCCTGGATTCCGTCCTCATTGATGACGACCAATACCAGTCCAATCGACTGGACACCAATCTGCAACCCCCAGGAAGCACCGGTTACCGAAACAAAATTCGGCCCGTACCAACTGCCCGTTGAAGGGTCTCTTTTCAGGAAGAATCCTTCGCCATGGTGCCCTCCGATTACGAGTCCAGCCTTGACAACCTTGGGGAATATCGCGACGCCCCAGGCTTCTTCGAGAAGGTCCCCCATTCGCCAGGCATCTTCTTTCTCGGCCATTTCTTTCAAGACACCCACGGCATCGTCAATACGCTCCTGCGGCGTCGCAGCGAACACCTGGACTGAAAAAATCGAAAAGGCAAACGCAGTGATAAAGAAAACCCCAAGCCAATTGAGGACTTTCCTGCGCGTAAACATCATACTCACTCCCTTTTTGCCGAAACGCAGAGAGACTCATACCTGTTCGGCTCATCTGAACAATAGCAAAAAAACCCAGGGCAAAAAGCCCTGGGTTTTTAAGAAAGGGGTTGGTTCATGCCACACAATGATGCAGAAATATCCGTCAGTTACCGCGAATTAATGAAAACACGTTTTTTTGAAAGAATTGGTGGAGCGTGGGTCCACTTCTGCCAAGTTCTAACTTGTTGCACGTCGTTCCTAATCCCTTGCTATGACTGGATCGACGCCATTCAGAAACTCGATTAAATATCTCATTTTGGCCCTTATCGTCTCATTTTATGGTAGTATAGATGGTGGGGTAGATGGAGGGTTGCGAAATGCCGAAGAAAATTCCCGAAATGAGCGCTATTGAAGTGCGGCGGATTCAGAGTCCTGGCCGTTATACAGTCGGTGGCGTCCCTGGATTAATTCTTGAAGTTAGACGGACGCTGAGCAAAAGTTGGATTCTGAGAGTTGTTGTCGGTGATCGACGCCGTCACATCGGCCTCGGTTCTTTTCCCGAAATTTCCCTCGCGAAAGCCCGGGAAAAAGCCAGAGAAACCCGGGAAATGATCGCGCAAGGTCTGGATCCTGTCGAAGAAAAGCGACGCCGGAAGCGCGAGCTTGCAAGCAAGCGCTCCATAACTTTCAAGGAAGCCACGGAAAAAGCTTTTGAGAAGAAGCTTCCAGAGTTCCGAAGCCGCAAGCATGGTCTGGATTGGTACTCTTCCGTTGAACGGCACGCCTTCCCCTTGATTGGCAATATGCGTATTGACGAAATAGACCTTCCAGACATTCTCGCTGTCCTGGAGCCGGTATGGACTGAAAAAACGGAAACGGCCGCCCGGCTTCGGCAACGCCTTGAGTACATCCTCAACTGGGCGACCGTATCAGGGTATCGTCAAGGCGACAATCCGGCCCGTTGGAAAGGCCATCTCGACGCGATTCTTCCGAAGCCAGCGAAAATCAAGAAGGTAAAGCACTTCCGGGCCCTTCCCTGGAAAGACCTTCCTGACTTCATGGCAAACCTCCGCAAGAGAAAGGGCATGGCGGCCCGGGCGTTGGAATTTTTGATCTTGACGGCGGCCCGCTCCGGCGAAGTCCGCTTCGCCACCTGGGATGAAATAGACCTTGAAGCGAAGACATGGACGGTCCCGGCGGACAGGATGAAGACCGGCAAAGAGCATGTTGTGCCGCTTTCTGACGATGCCGTCACGTTGCTTGAAAACCTCGGAAGGGTTGATGATTCCCCTTACATCTTCCCGGCCCCACGTGGTGGCGCCCTTTCGGATATGAGCATCGCCGCGGTCTGTAAAAGGATGAAGGTTGATGCCGTCCCTCATGGCTTCCGGTCAACATTCCGCGATTGGTGCGCAGAAAGCACAAACTACCCTCGGGAAGTCGCGGAGATGGCCCTTGCTCATACCGTAAGCAACAGCGTTGAAGCCGCCTATCGTCGCGGCGATCTTCTCGACAAAAGGCGCCATCTCATGGAAGCATGGGCAACTTACTGTCGGCGATCACAAACAAATGACCAAACTATACCAATAGGAAGTGCATTATAAATTTTCGTATGTTATTTCAGTAAATATAAAGGTTGGACACTAACTAATCATATATGTAGGGTTCTTTTTCAATTCCCAAAGGGTTCCGAATTTTTTGATATATTTGCCATTTCAGGTCTTGAAATGATGGACGATCACCGGAATATTCAAATGGCAGCTCTTTGCTAAGCAATATTTCGAATTTTTCATCATATGTTTCCTCAAATTCTTTTTTTAACCGATTGTATAATTGCTCTGGAGTCATAATATCTTGTTGAAGGAAGTTAAGAAGTTTTTCGGCATCCTCCAGATCGAAATCACCTAACCCAAGGGGGTCATAAAAAAATTCTGGCTTTATGATTATGTAAGGCGAATCAACTATTATTTCGGCTGTTTTTTTATAGGCTTGACTAGTTCCAAATGAGCTTCCCACTCCAAAAGCAAAAAGAACGAAAAAACCAATAACTAACCAGTCTAAAAAATCACGTTTCAGATTGATTCCCTCCTTGCACTACTAATCGCTACTAATATAGGGTTGGTATCTTAGTAAAACAACCCTTTTATCTGTTTAAAGCCCGGGCCTTCATTGTGGGGCCCGCGTTTCCTTGTCTTGGAGTGCGACCCACATTTTCTCTTCACCTTCGACAATGACCAGATCCCATCTCGTCTTTTTCATGGCCATGCCCTGAATTCCTTCATGTATAACTCTCCGTTTCGCGTGCCAACGTATGCCGTGAAGAACGTCTTGATCTCTTGATCCTGAGCATTCAGAGAGGTCACCCAGGCGCGCATGAAACATTCGCCGTCGCCATAATCTGTCCAGACCAAACCGTTCATGTTCAGCCATGGCGGCGGAGAGAATACCGCCGTATCCGGCCGAATGAGCCGAAGTTTCATGTATTTCTGCGTAAACTCCCATACATCCCAATTATATATCGCTGACGCTGGAACCGCCAGAACCGCCACCAGCAACACCGCTGAAATGATCGCTGCCTTGAATCTCATTCTATTCACCCCTATCACTCCTGATTGTATTAGAAACCGCTGTCAAATTGGATTTTAAATCTTGTATTCGGAGGAAGCTTCTTTGTAGAGAGAGCATGGAAGCTTTTAGTCATGCCATTTCCGAAGTTTTTGATTCTAAAATGGAGAACATCTATCAGTTTGTTATTTGCGGAATAAACACTTAGAGTGAAATTTGCAAGTGAAAAGTTTTGGCCGGATACGTTTGTAATCTCTCCGATAAATTCGCTTCCTGTAGAGGTATTTTCATAAGTAACGTTTTTGCACTCGAAACTAACAACCTCAACCCATTCGACTTTATATGCTTCTTGTGCCGCCGCAACAGTCCCACTATGAAGCGAAACACAAAATGGGACTCGATCCTTCGATGGAACTTTGAGATCCCAGATATACGCATTGGCTACTAGGTTATGCCGTATATCAAAAAACCGGATTTCAGCTGTTAAAGAAAAGGTGTCTTTTGTTCTATTCAAAATGACACCTCGGACGTTTCCCCATCCATAATCGTTAACATAAGCCTCGAGGTCACTGTATACGAGACCATCAAAAAATTCGTTCCTCGAAAGATAAGCATCAGATTGTGATGCAATCATCAAAACCGCAAGGGAAATAAAAGAAACAATAAATTTTCTCATTATAACAACACCCCTTCTAGGAAATTTATACCAAATACAGATTAAATTCGGCAGTCCTGGTAGAGGTGTATTCTTTTTTACCACGGAGAAATAAAGCGCCCGGACCCCTCGCAATGAAGGCCCGGGCGTTGTGTTGCTGAAGTGCTGCTTCTTGCTACAGTTCCACCTGGTAGGTATTGGGATCTTCGCCGGCTTCTATCATGCGCCGGATTTCTTCCTCACTTCGCCGCGGCCTTGAATAGACTATCAGCATGGCCTTGATTTGATCGAGAAGTTTATTTTGCCCAGGAAGGGCCTTTTCAACCAGGTATCTTGTTTCCGGCGAAACCTCTTTATCACCCCAACCCAAAGAATGCACTTCAACAAAAATACTGAGTAACTCGCTTCCGTCGAGAAGCACGCTGTCGCCGTTTTCCAGCTTGACCTTGATGCTGTCTCCGGCGTGTTTTTTGAAAAGCCGATCAAGGCGGTTTTTGATGCTCATGGCCCGTCACGCCCTTCAAGCAACGTCTCCAGTTCAGAAAGCCGTTCCTCAAGATCTTCAAGTTCGATGGCCTTCATGCTGATTTCCAAGACACTCCGGGCCGCGCTGACCCTTGCGTTTGCCGGTGCTTCATCGTCGGTCATGACGTCCCGAAGACATTTCACGGCATCGGCGGCGGTTTGCTGCAAATGCGCGATGGCGGCCCCGACAGCTTCCCTCCTGGCTTCCTTGTATGCCTGCTTAAACTCTTGCAGCTTGGACCATCGCCAGAGCGTACTTTCGGCAATCCCGGCTTGTTCCGCGGCTGCCTTCATGGTCCCCGACGACAACAAGGCGGCGATCACGTCATGTTTCTTTCTGTCCCATTTCGCTCCATGGCCTTTGATCTGACTTTTACTGACCTTATCTGACATTCATAACCCGCCTTTCAAAGGATGCGGGCCCGGAAGCCCGGGCCCGATTGTCTCTTACACTTCCGCCTCTGCCGCGTGTTCCCTGATCATGCGAAGGGCGTTTCGTTCTGCCATGCCTTCAATGCCATAGAAGGGATCTTGTTTTTCTTGGTCGCTGACTATGGGCTTTCCGCCGGCTTTCCAGTCCCAGGATGCATTCTCGACGGATGCCTCCGCGATGTGCGCGATCCAGTTCATGCGGTTTGCTATTTCGTTGATGAGTGCGATCTTGTTCAACGCCTTCGCCGTTTCTTCCGGCATGGTCTCGATCACGGCTTGCTCAAGGTGTCGCGTGATGGTGGCGTTTCCCTTCCCGAAGCCGAGGGCCCGGAGTTCTTCGGCAAGTTCGATGTTTCCTTTCTCGACGGCTCGCCGGTATGCTTCGGGGATTGCTCCGAGGTTGTCGCCGTACTTTTCCCTGACGGCTTGCCGGTAGTACGCTCGCTTGTTCCAGTCATATTCCGGCGTGGCCTTCTGCATCGCCGCCGCGGCATCCTTCCGGCCCCTTTCGAGTTCGTCATCCGCGATGCCAAAAAGCCGGTTCAGTTCGCCTTTGGCAAAGTTCCGCGCTTTTTCGAGTTCCTGTTCCTTTGTCTCGTTAGCATAGGTCGTGCTGATCTCCTTAACAGTCTTGATGTGATGGTTGATTGTCCACTGGATGCTTTCCCAAAGGTCATGCAGTTCTGTCTGAATACTCATGGGTTTTCCCCTTTCGTGATGTCTTTTTAGAGTTTCCATCATTTCGCTTTTTCCGCTCTTGTCCCGCCCTAGCCGCGAGGAAATGTGCTTCCAAGTTCGGGATTTCCTCGCTGTCCTTGTCTACCCAGGTTCCGCACTTTGGACACCTGACGGCCGCTGACGGCAAACATTGCCGCGGCCCCAGGTCCGTTCCGCACTTTGGGCAACGGTATGGCTCGCTCATGGTCAGAAACCCTCCAGGATCTTGCCATCGACGTCGAACACGCTTTCCTCTGCAAACACGTCGGCCCGAAGGCCCCGATACCGCCACACTTTCGGGTCCGCGAAAAGCCACACCGTCGGATCCTCTGCTTCCAGGTCGCCGGCTTGCCAGTCTTCAAAGAATTGCTCAATGATCGCGTCGATGACTTCCGGCCCCTGGCCGATTTCCTCGAGTTCGTCGAAGATATCTTCAAAGGCCCTGTTGATGGCTTCACGCGTTTTGGGCGCAACTCCTGGATGTTCTCGCTTCGTCGCTTTTTTGTAGTTTTTCAAAAAGCTTTCCCACGCGTGCGCAATGCTTGCTTTGCGCCCTATATGGTTCTCTACTCCCTCTACTCCCTCACTCCCTCCCTCGCTATTAGGGGCCATTAGCCCGCCATTGGCCCCTTCATGGCCACCCATATAGGGGCCATTAGCCACCCTATAGCCACCCCATCGCTTTTCTGCTCCCTTTTTCCCGGCTTCCGAAAGGGAACGGATTTTTGAATCCCTGGCTTCCATTCGCTGGCAAAGGCTTTCACTCCAGAAAAAAATTTGATCCGTCTGAAGAAGTTCAAAATCTTCGACAAGTTCATTCAGGAAGGTCTCTGCTTCTTCCGTTTGGCATTTCAAGCTATCGGCAAGTCCTTCGAACATCCAGGGCGCGTTTTTGAGTTTGTACTCTTTTTGAGATGCCAAAGTTTCAATAATTGTCCAAAAGCGCCCATACCCCTCAAGCCCGTGGCGTCGTATGAGGGCCACGATTTTAGGATCGCTCCTTGCGTTCGCGTCGTGCCGAAACCACAGCCGCTCCATGGTTATCCCGTCCTTTCGGCCCGGGCGGCTTCCCAGGCTTCGACGTCCTCAAGGCGCCACCTGGTACACTTCGGAGACAACGAAACGGGCTTCGGGAAGCCTTGCTCGTTTGTCCATCGCCATATCGTGGTACGGCTTACGCCGAAGCGTTCCGCAACCTTTTTGTCCTTGAGGTAATGCGTCAAGAATGCTTCACCACCTTCGGGATGCCTCGTTCGTCGAAAAGGTCTTCCGGCGGCACTCCCAGGAGTTCAGAAAGTGGCCCTTGATACTTTGGAGCAACGTACATCTTCCCGGTCCGCCACCTCGACGCCATCGCCTCGCTGACATCAAGCTTTCGCCGAATGTCGCTTCCCTTGATTCCCTTCTGGTCCATTGCTACAGCCATTCTTGTCTTCATGAAAAACACTTCCTTTCGCTTGTGTTTGCCGCTTTCTATGAACATGGTATATTGGTTATGTGATTATTCATACGTCATATTTTTGGTAACATTATGGAGGGTTTTCTCATGAGTAGATCCGAGGAAGCGGCTTTTCTTGAAGCGGGAAGGGAAAACGTTTTTACAAACCAGGTGCCAAAGAAGGGTTTTCGCCTTGCAAGGGTTGGAGAAAGTATCAATTTGGGGGATTATCTGGAAAAGAAAAATGTCCAGAGTGAAAAAATACTAGTTTCTTTGCATCATGGTGAGAGCTCGCGGGAAGGGGAAGAAGGAGCATTATTGCTCTTTCCTCAAACTATAAATACCGTTCAAGTGTTCCCATTTGCAAAAAAGCGCGAAGTGCTGTACCAACGGTTTGCTGATCTTGAAAATGAAGCGGACATACTCGCATTCGCTAATGAGCATGGCTCGCTTTTAGGCAGGGGCGTTAGATTCCTAGATGAGCTTAAAGCTGGCGCCGAAAGCATTATGCTCTGGAAAAGAGAGATAGCGCACATGAGCCTTATGATTGAGGCAGCGCGTTGTTATGAGGAAAGAATACCTGCCAGGCAATTCCTCTTTTGGCCAGAAGAAAATCCATACCTGTTTGCTATTGTGCGTACTGCGTATGATCTCCCTGTCGATAACTCCTTTGTAATCTTTGATCTGGTTCTCGAAGAAGATGTGAGCAACGAGATCGAATCTGTTGGTTTGCTTCCTTCGAAAATGGTTTTTATTTGGGATGTAAAAAGCAATACGCCCTCTCACGAGATCTTGTTTGAAGGCATGGTGAAGATGTGCAACGAAAAGCTCGCAGAGTTTGCTTGTTCTCAGGGGTATTTTGTATCAAAACCTGGCCGGGCTCGTTCCTGCATTTTTCCTCAAAATCTTGCCGGTGCCCTTTGGTTACAGTTCGCGCAAACATTTTTCAAGGATGGCCCGGAAGATGTCGAGTCGTTACCGCGCCGGTGCTACATGTGCGGGAAATATGACTATCCGCGGGATGAATACGGCGATCTTCAAATGCACCAATGCAAGGATAAAAATTCCCCATACTTCGGGCTGTACTATCACGAAAAATGTTATCGAAACAAGCTCATGAGAGAGCTTCGAGAAAAGAAAGCCGCAGCGGCCGGAAAGAATATCCGAAAGCGAGCTAACAGGAAACAATACCTAGATGAATAATACAAAAATGCAACAAAAAACCGGCTGCCTTTTCTGGCGGCCGGTAATATTTTACGTCGTTTCCCTTCCTGACAGGCTTCAGTGCCTTTTCCCCGCCCGGGCCGCTCATGAGATACGCACATAGACGGCCCAAAAGCGGTACAACTTATTCGAGAGGGTACACAGGTGCCTGAGGCTAACTTCTTTCAATACAGGCCCTTTCTCGTAAGCCGTACGCGATATTGGAAGCATTGTTTCAGGGTTCGATTCCCTCAAAACGTTGCGGTTATGGAGACCACGTTTCAAGCGTTTTCGGGATGGTACAGCGGATGGTGGGATAAAATATTTTTCGCTCGTAAACCCTTGCAAATACTAGGTGAATGGTGGAGCGTGGGGGATTCGAACCCCCGACCCCTTGCATGCCATGCAAGTGCTCTCCCGCTGAGCTAACGCCCCGCAAAAAGTGACGGCGCTCATTATACGAAGCATTCAGCGCCGTGTCAACACAAATTTCCCGCCTTTGTGGCCGGACAGCGATAATGTCACTGACTCATGATGCATTTGACGAAGGTCACCAGGTCATCGCCCGGGGCATAGAAATCTTGAATGCGCCCGGCGATGGAAAACCCGCAGGATTCATAGAACCTCCGTTGCGAACCATAAGATGGTTTCCCGGAAGTTTCAATGCGCAGGATCGCCCTGTCCTCCCCGCGCAGCGCCTGCTTCTGGACACCCTCGATCAGCGATTTTCCTATTCCGTGCCCCTGTCTCTGTGGATCAACGGCAATCCAGTAAATATCCCAGGCAAAGCGGGTCATGGGAGCTTGGCCATAGAGAATGAATCCCTCGATTTCGTTTATTTCGTTCACCTTCAGGTTCAGGCGATACTCGCTGCCCCGTGTTGCAAGCCATTCATCGAGGACTTCCCTGAGCACCTCCATTTCGCTCGCCGTAAACGCACCCGTCCTGCCGGCGATTTCAACGCACGCCGACGGGATATGCCTGGCGGAGACCATGGCGGACACGTTGTCCTCCCCCTTCAACGGCAAGCTCCACAAGCTTTGCGACCATCTCGATGTATCCATAACCCGCGGCCGCACTTTGCCTGGCAAATCCGCTGTCTGTGTTGATGTCCGGGTTCGGGTTGACTTCGAGGATAAAAAGTTCCCCGTCTCTTTCCCGAAAATCGACGCGGAAGTATCCCCTGCAGCCCAGGACTTCCCCGGCTTTTCGACACATGTCCCTGAGTTTGGCATGTCGCGGCAAAGACATGTCTTGCACGATACTGCTTTCGATTTCACGGTAATCGAGGCTCTCGGGCCTCCACTTGGAGTCGTAGCCGAGGAAGTCCGAGGTTTTCTTTTCGGGTCTGTACCGGATGGATGAAAGAGCAAGAAAATCGTACGGAGCCCGGCCCATGCACCCTGCGTTATATTCGGTTCCCGGAAGGTATTCCTCCACGACAAGCCCATCGGGAAAATCCTCAAGGCGCTTTGAAAGAAGCGAATCCAGCCCCAACCGGTCTTGGATGACGGAGTCAGAATAGATGCCGACGCTGCTGTCCTCACAACGTGGTTTGCAGAAAAGCGGGAAGTTGAGGTTTTCCAGCCGCCCTTTTTCGGACATGGAGTGTATGCAAAAGCCGGGCGGGACAGGAAGACCCGCCCGGCTCAATATTTTTCGCGCCCTGTCCTTGTCGAGACAATCGGACAAGGCCTTTGAACCGTTACCGGTAAAAGGTATTTCTATCGCTTCGAGTAAAGCCACAAAAGCCCACTCGAGACAGGGTGCAGCGGAAAACCCTTCAAACAGGTTGAAAACACAGACGGGACGCGCCTTGAGAATCTTCATGGCCAACACAGAAGGGGAACACAGGTCTTCCGGTCGGATGTCCAGGGGGATTCCCGTATATCCGGCGTGTTCAAGGGCTTCGATAACCGAATCACGGCACCTCAAGGCATCGAGAATATCCTCCCTGCCTGTTTTCTCCACCGCCGCAGTGATCACGACCCTGGCGGGTTCAGACCGCATGGCGTGCTTCAGCCCCGACCGCTTCAGGCCAGAGCAGGCCCTGCCTCGTGAAGGCCTCCCGAAGGAAACCCCTGAGCAGGTTTTTATATTCCCCGCCGCTGAGCCTGTACAGGATAGGCAGATCGCTATATCTTTCCGAAAGGCCCGGCAATGGGTTGATATCGATGATCTTGGGTATCCCGTGCCTGTCAGCCTTGAAGTCGATTCGAGCAATGTCCTTGATCTCAAGGAACCTGAAACACCTGACGGCATCCCTTGAGACGGCGATTCTCGTCTTTTTGTCCACCGACGAGGGCGGATTGTACCGAACTCTGGTTTCCCACTCCCGCTTATGCCCGATGGTGTAGAAAGAACGCCCCCCCGTAGGCTCTGGACTGACTGCCATGAGGCCGACTACGCGGGGCGGCCTGTTTCCAAGTACGCCCACGGTAATCTCCTGTCCCGGAAGAAATTCCTCAACCAGGGCTGGTTGCCGGTAGCGCTTCCATATCCGGCGGACCCTGTCGACGAGCTCTTTGTGAGTGGTCACTACAGAGTCAGGGAAAACACCCTTTGAGGACCCTTCCCATCTCGGTTTCACGAGGTATTCCCTATGGAAGGTAAAGATATGGTCAGCGTTACGAAGCTCCTGTTCCCGGGAGAACATGAAAAGCGTCGGGACAGGAAGGCCTGCCGCCACAAGCATGTGATGCGTCAGCCATTTGTCCAGGGCGAGCGCCAACGTCACCGGATCTGAACCGGCGTAGGGAATATCCATCATTTCGAGGATGGCCGGAACCTGCGATTCCCGTGCCCTTCGGATACCGCAGCCCTCGGCGATATTAACCACAAAGTCGGGGCGTGCATTATGGAGGGCTTCCGCAAATCCTTCTCCTTGTTCAAAAAGAAGGACTTCAAAGCCGAATGACTCTATATTTCCCTTGAGGCTTTCTACAGTTTCGATACAATCATATTCTTCATATCTGTCATCGGCCTCACCCCGGGCGGCAACGCGGCGGAGATTGTAAATCAAACCAATCTTCCGCACCGGGTTAAGCCCAGATGCGGATGATGATCCAGGATCTTCCTTTTTCATTGTGATGCGCCCCCTGCATGCGAGAGATCTCCCCTTTCGGAGAGTTCAAACCGGTCTGGTAAGCTCCTTTTCCAGTCTCCCGCAGACGTCACCTCCACCGGATTTCCGGCACCTTTTTTTTCGATCCATTATTTAACCGGTCCACAAGACAAAAACCCCGCTCCTCGGAACCCTCAGGCTTCCATCGCGAGGTCATTATCCCGGACCCTTCAGGGGGCGAACCCGCGCCGCCTGGGCGCAGACGTCTCTCTCAAGGATGCCGGAATTCCCCTTTATGGCCCTTCTTTGCGGATCATAGCATTCTTCCGGTAAAATACAAGTCCAGACTTTGGGGAACAAACGAGCCGCGAACAACCCCGTGACGCAAAAGGCGAACCCGGCGCGGTCAGGCACGCCTCGGGGCCACAGTGGCAGGGACATCACTCCAGGACCTTCCCTGTATCTTGCGAAGCCTAACCCCTGGGGGGAACGAAAGACATGAACCACCGACGAATTTTGAGGTTTCTTTTCATAATGGTCATTTTTACCCTGCTTTCCGGCGGCAGAACCGAAGCCACCGGCGTAAGCCGGGGAAGACTGGTTTCGACGATCATCTCCACCCTGGAATTGCCGCTTTGGTCCGGCACAAGATACTTCAGTGACATATCCGCCGGTCACCCTGACGCACGCGCCGTCGAATCGGCGGCGGCTCTGGGAATTTTGCCCCCGACGGAGAAATTCTACCCGGACATCGTGGCATCTCGCGCGGAAGCACTCATGTACTCCCTCAGGAGCCTCGGATTGGCAAAAGAGGCAAAAATTCTCAGCCGCCTCCCCTTCGTGAGGAACTCAAACCTTCCAGACTACATCCAGCCTTTCTTTCGAATTGCACAAACCATCAATCCGAAGCCACCAGAGTTTTTTCTCCTGAGACCGGAGCAGGCCTTGGATATAGATGAACTTCCTGCACTCAGGCAATGGCTTTCCTCATGCAGACGTCATATGGTGTGGAAAGAACGCTTCGATGGAAACAGGACTTCGCTGCTTCTGCAGAGGGAAAACATCGGGAGGCCTCCCGCAAGCTGGGCTGTTCAGGCCGGGGTATTTCCTGCGGAGTCTCCCGAGGCGGAAGTGCTCAAGAAGAAAATAACAGGCAGGGGGCTTCCATGTACGATCGAAGAACGCCCCTCGGGAAGAACAGTGCTTGTGGGGCCCTTTCTCCACTACATCGAGGCCTGGGCCAAGGCTGAGAAGGTAAAAGACATCGGTGGTACCAGGATCGTGCCCTTCGAGGACAGGCCATCGGAAGCCCTTTTCTGGAGTGCAATCGTGGCCGATACGAACCGCATCATGCCCAGGATCGTCACCGCCGGAGAAATCGCGGGCAGGAAACAGCCCCTCTCCTGGATCGCACAACATTCGGAGGCTGAAGGAGCCGTAAACGGCGGGTTCTTCAACGGCGTCCACATCATCGGGAGCCTCGTCTCGGAAGGGTTTCCCGTCAACGAATCCTGGCAGAACCGGTCGGCCATCGGCTGGAACGGCAACGGGGCCTTTCATTTCGGTCCCGGCCGTTTCATGACAATTCTCCGCTCCGGAGGCGAAAGACTGGAAATAACCCGTCATAACAGCACCCCGGCCCAAGACGAGGCCGCCCTGTATTCCCCCCACATGTGGTACTTTGCGTCCGGTATCCCCGACGACGCCATTGAAGGAACGGTCGTCTCGGGCAGGTTCACAGGTATCAAGGGAGCACATCTTTCGAACCATTTCGTACCCCGCGACGGGTATCTCATCGTGGCGCGGGGGTTCTCAGCAGACAGGTTACGCCGCTTCCAGGAGGGCGAAACAATCGACCTTGAGCTTTCATGGCATGACAAGGGTTTCGAAAAATGTACAAATGTCATTCAGGCGGGTCCCCTGCTGCTTCAGGGTGGGAAAGGCGCCCTGACTTCCGAAGGCTTTTCAGAAAGCATTATCCGTGGACGTCATCCACGGTCTGTCGCCGGAACAGACGGGACGAACCTCTGGTGGATCGTGGTCGACGGCAGGGACTCCTGGCACAGCCGCGGCTGCACCCTGGAAGAGGCCGCAGCCCTCGCCGCCGGTTTTGGTCTGAAGGAAGCCCTCAACCTTGACGGCGGCGGCTCCTCGACCATGTGGTGGCAGGGGGCCTTGGTAAACAGCCCCTCAGGCTCAGCCGAACGGCCTCTTCCCTATGCAGTCGTCTTTTGAGGAGGCAACTGGGGGTACTCCTTGACCCACAGATCCAGTTGCGGGAAAGGAATGACAATTCCTTCCCGGTCGAAGGCTTCCTTCAGCCTGAGCCGGAACTCCCTTGCGATGAACCACTGCTCTCCGGGGACGGTCTTGATCAGGGCCCTGAGATTGATCGAACTGTCCGCAAATTCGTGGATTCCCTGAATCGCCGGATCGCCCAAAATCTTGCCGGGCAAATCAGCTTTCATTTGCTGAGTTACTTCCTCCATTACCGCAAGGGCCTTGCGCACATCTGTATCGTAGGAAACGCCGACGATTACCTGGGCCTGGGACCAGTGTTTCGTTGCATTCACCAATTCCCCGATGGTTCCATTGGGTATGATGATGTAATTCCCGTCCAGGTCGGACAAATGGGTTGTCCTCAGGGTAAAGCGCTCCACCGTCCCGAAATATTCTCCAATCTTCACTACGTCACCCACTGCGTAGTGATCCTCAATGATGACAAATATCCCGTTCAGAAAATCGCGGATGATATTCTGGGCCGCCAGGGAAATAGCGAGACCGGCTATGCCAAGCCCCGTCAGAACTGGCATGATGTCTATACCGATGCTGCTTAAAAACATCAGGACGGCGAAGACGAGGAGGATAGCCCGGATGATATCGAGGGCAAGTTTTCTCAGGGTGCCAAGTCGCTTCATCCGTGCTTCCCGTTCATGCTTCGCGAGACCTCGGGTCTTGTTTTTCCGGATCATTTCTACCGCCTGGTCAAAGATTTTTCCCAGGACCCGACGCAGAACCCGGTCCGCCACAAACCACCCGATGACAATCAATACGGGCTGAACCCATTTCCATCCCATGATCATTTCTATAGAATCCACGAACCATCACTCCCGTCGGCGTGGTATTTTAAGTGATAGTGCCTATACAATACCATGTTGATTCCACGAGGAGGTGCAATCATGGGAAAGGTTGTTGCCGAAGTTGTCATCGTTCCCTATGGAACCCAGACACCCAGCCTGAGCAGGTACGTCGCCGACGTGGAAAAGGTCTTGAGGGGGTATGGCCTGAAAACGCTTCTCACACCCATGGGAACGATTCTCGAAGGTGATCTTGAAACTGTTCTGGATGCGGTAAAGGCCGCCCACCAGGTTCCTTTTAAAGCGGGGGCCCTGCGGGTCGGTACGACGATCCGCATCGACGAACGAAGGGACAAGGATCTCGATATGGACGCGAAGGTCAGGTCGGTGGAAGAAAAGCTCTAAACCCATAAAGGGCGGGAGCCGTGGCTCC
>NPIE01016919.1_pt1 | contig 55667 bp, 50 predicted proteins | sample 8637661 | NCBI WGS metagenome assembly NPIE01 (sample SAMN07420842, study PRJNA396082) | bioreactor metagenome | isolation source: sample BA12 brine-fed electro-methanogenic bioreactor BA | place: Japan: Kochi | collected 2016-12-09 | reverse complement strand
CTATAGCTGGAGATGCCCCCGCTGTAGGTGTAAATAAATTTGCCGTGAATGGGATTGCCGCTGAGGTATTCAAAAGCGACCAAGCAGCCGCCAGTGGAAACGCGCGTATTGCAGGCGATGCTGGGGTCATCCTCCATGCCGATGTTCTGTGAAATGGCAGAAGCCGAGCCCAGGGGGCCAGTGTGGGGTGAAACAGCGATGGCGCGGATGTCGTAGTCGGTGCCCCCCCCGCCAAAATCATATTCAAAGGCGACGACAAAAATGCGTTTGAAGGAGTCGTAGGCGATGGTTGGGTTTGAGCAAGATGATGCGCCATCATAGATTTGCCCGCCAGCATAGTACTTGCCGTTGTTGTCATAGGTACGGGCATAAACGTTCCCATTCATGGTGTAGGCAATCATGTAGTAACCGCCGCCGTGGGCGATATCGGGGTCGTATTCATCATAGGTGGATGAAATGGCCACATCAATTAAGCCGGACTCCGGGTAGACCACTCGATTGGTTTCGTCAATCAACGGGGCCACCTCAGAACGTTCAGACCCGGGCGGGGTCAGATCGATGCCTTCGCTGCTGGGCAGCGGATGCGCCGGGAGTTCCTCGGGCAAGGGTTCGACATCTATAAGTCCTTCAAAGGGTGTATGGGGTTCTTCCGTGATGGCCAGGGTCTCGGGTAATTTGTTTTCACGCAGGTCTGGTGCAGGCGCCGTCCAGGTGTTGATCTGGGGGGCATCCTCAAATTTAACATCCACACCCAGCCCCTCCAGGGCAGCCAGATCAAGCTGTCCTTCAGCGGCAGCTTCCGGGGTTATTTCCTCCGGAGGGGGATCAGGTTCCTGGGCTGCTGCAGGGGAGGCGCTAAAAATTAAACCAATCAAGAGTAGAACGATGAGTACTTTGAAGTTTTTCACAGCATTCTCCAATCACTAATGGCGGCATTTATTACAAATCATCAGCCCCCTAAAGATGTCAATATATTAATATTATATAAACAAATCATATCAATGTCAATAAAATCGTTTATGGAAAACTAAGAATAAATAAAAATATGAGATTAAATATTTTAAAAAACCATTGCTCCATTTCATGCTGGATCAAAGTGTTATTGAAAAATCGGCAGCGGGTGGTGTGGGCTTAGGAATGTTGGTTGGATTCGAATAGTGTTGTGTTAAATGCAAAACCTCCTCTATGGCTTGTGCGATAGAAGAGGTTCTGTGCCCCTGTTATTGAATTTTAAAATTTCGTTGTTAATTTCCTGTAGTAGAGGTGCTTTCCCTGTTGTCAATGGACTCATAACCGTCTGCTAATTCTGAGGGTGCAGGGAATTCAGGTGCTTCACCTTGAAATGCTGCGATGTCTTCACCGGTGTCCATCAGGAAAGGCTCCTGAGCGACATCGACGATGGCTTTGTCATCACCCAGCTTTGCCTCTGTCTGATCGGGCGCGCTCGCCACCCAGGTGTCGGTTACGGCATCCTGATCAAGCTTGGCACCCAACCCAAGGCGCTCCAATGCTGCGGCGTCTAATGGGGCGGTGTCCCCATTGACTTCTTCTCTCTCGGGGGGATCTATTTGTTGTGCCAGGACTGGTGTGGCAATCACAACCAGTAACAGGGCACCGGCGATCAATGCGATTTTTGTGGTCTTCTTCATTTAGTCCTTCCAATCTTCTGCGGCTGGACCATCCAGCCTTGTAGAATCTTCCACAGGTTAATTATAGAGAAGTGCGAGCAGCTTGTCAATAGATGATGTGTGAGTATTTTGAAATACATTTATGATATATAAAATAATTGTCGTAATGAAAAATATTGTGAGTGAGAACTGACTAAGGTACCCTTATAACGCGTCTGGATTTGTTTTCCGGATCCGGCTTGGTGTTTTATTCGGTTTTCCATGGCGGGGCACCACGGGGCGGGTCAGCCAGGGAGTAATCGGGAATTTCCAGCGTCAGGTTCGGGTTGTAAGCCGGGTCATTCTCAAGCCATTTTGCCCATTTATCCTCACAGTAGGCGGTTTCCTGTAAGAAGCGGGCTTGCTTTTCGGGTGTGGTTTCAAACCCGCGTGAGGCAGACTCGTGGTGGAGCAGTTCGGCAAGGGGTGTCCACAGGGTGCGATACCCCAACGCCTGCAGGCGGAGACATAAGTCAACATCGTTGTAGGCAATCGAAAGGTGCTGCTGATCGAAACCGCCGACCTCGATAAATTTTCGTTTTTCAACAGCCATGCAGGCGGCGGTCACTGCGCTGAGGTTTTGCACCTGGGCAGCTCTGCCTCTTTGCCCCAGGTAGCCGCGCGGCTCGGTTTGATATGGATAGCCGGCGACCCCGCCCAGACCCAGGACCAGACCGGCATGCTGGATGGTTTCATCAGGATAATAAAGCATGGCACCCACAGAGCCGATCTCCGGGCGCAGGGCGTGTCGCACCAGCACAGTGAGCCATCTGGGCGAGATCACTTCGATATCGTTATTCAGGAAGAGGACAACCTCACCCTGTGCATGCTGAACGGCAAAATTGTTGATTGCAGAGAAATTAAAGGGTTTGTCGTAGGGGAGGACGGAACAATGCTCGCGTTGATTAATTTGTTTGAGATATGCCAGGGTTTGCGGGTCATCGGATTGGTTGTCCACGACCAGGACTTCGTAGGGGGCGTAAGTGGTGTTCTCGGTTAACGTATCGAGGCACCGTTCGAGCAAAGCTTTTTGGTTGTGGGTGGGGATAATGATTGAGACCAATGGTGAGCGGTCTGGTAGGTGATAGGTGGGTGGGATAATGGTTTTCTTTAAAAGGGCATCATCCAACGGACGAAAATCATCGGCGAGAGGACCTGTTTGATGGCAGAGGACAAAGGGGATATGCCGGATTTGGTGGGGGGATAAGCTGCTGGTAATGTCCAATACCAGTTCCCACATCAGGCGATCCGCATCGGTTGGTGAAAAACCGGTAAGGTTCTTGATGGCATCAGCTCTGAACAGGCACAAGTTGTCGAGGTAGTTTTGCGAACTTAACAGGTCCGGGTTCCAATCGGGTTTGAAATAGGGGTCGGTACGGTGGCCGTGCTCGTCCAGTCGGTCCTCATCGCAGTAGATCACCTGGGCAGTGGGGTGGTCATTTATTTCTTGGGCGAACATGTACAGGGCATGCTCGCGCAGCATGACGCCCAGATCAATGATGGTTATATAGTCCTGCTGAGATTGGTTAAGCTGCGTGATGACCTGATCATTAAAAAGAGTGTCGGGGCTGAAGGTTACAAGTCTGACCTTAGGTTGGTTTTCAATCGCTTTACGAAATTTGTGACTGGCTCGTTGATAAGCCTGGCGACTGAGTATCAAGGTCAGGCTCCAGTTTGGATAGATCTGGTTTTGGATGCCCGCGAGGGTGGGGAGGATCTGGCGCTCAGATAACTGGTTGGCTGGCAGGATCAAGCCGATGCTTGGCTTTTGGGGCAGATTTTTGATCTGTTTTTTGATGGCGCGTCTATCTTGCCGCGTGAGCGTATCATACTTACTGATCCATTGCTGATAGCGGGGATAGGTCTTATAGGTAAATTGCTTGGGTAAGCGTCCTTCAGGTTTGCCAAAACGGATGTAGTGCACCAATGGGTTTTGGCCGGATTGCCGAACATCCGGGTTTTGGGTGAGGTAGTATTGGGTATCAAAATGAGGGGAGGGATTTTTGCCCTCATTCCAACCAGCCGTGATAAAGTGCAGGATGGGCCGGGCTTTTACACCAGGATAGGTTTGCAGATAGTAGTCCGCGTCAAATAAGCCGCTGAAGCGGATCAGGAGATATTCAAGCCAGATTTGTGGGGTTAACAACTTGCTGATTTGCATCATCATCTTCTCAAAAGCAAACGCTGACTAGCGGAGATTGGTTAAGCGGGTTAATCATAGCCTTATTATATGTTAAAGCGGTTGACAGGACACACCTAACATCATAATATTTTATATACTTGCTTCTTGAGATTTAAATAAATAGAGAAAAATATTATAGAGCAAGAATTAAAAGGTTCAAGTGACATTATGGGAAAAACAATCTACATTCATATCGGCCCGCACAAAACCGGTACGACCACCATTCAAAATGGTTTGAAGAAAAACGAGGCGATTCTAAGAGCGCGGGGTGTCCTTGTTCCACAAGCAGGAAAGAAAATTGCCGCGCATCATAACCTGGCATGGGAATTGTTGGGTAATACAGCCTTCGACCGATCTGATGGTACCTGGGAAGACTTGTTGAATGAAATCGAGAGCAGCGAGGATATTACGAAAGTCATTCTCACCTCTGAAGCGTTTAGTGCATTAGGTACGGATGAAATCGAAGCAGTCAAGAAATATCTCAATGCCTACCAGATAAAAATCATCATTTATTTACGGCGGCAGGACCAGGCACTGCAATCTTTATGGGTGCAACAAATTAGAAGCATTTCTGTAAAGCCGATCATTCCGTCGTTTGTTGATTGGCTTGAAAAGAATGACTATAAAACATACAACACCGACCATTATTCGTTGATTAACATATGGGAAAATGTGTTATCAAATAAGGCGATCTCTCTTGTACCGTTTACGCATGAAACAGTTGGCAAATCCCTTTTTGATTATTTTCTTTCAGTTTGCGGAATTTCTTATGATGGTGTGTCAACGCCGCCGAATTTGAACATATCCCCGGGTGTAAAAACCAATGAAGCGATGCGGATGATCAAGAACAATATCCATTTTTCAAAGATCAGCGCTGCAACGTGGTTAAAAATTTCAAAGCAAATTGAGATTTTCGGCCAATCACAAGGGTGGAATGAGCATAAATTGAATTACCTCGATGAAGCCTTATCAGCAAAGATCATGGCACATCACCAGGATGGTAATCGAAAAATTTCGGATGCGTATTTTAATGGAAAACCGCTTTTTGAAGGCGCGCTAAACACAAAGAAACATATAGATAAATTCACTTATGACGATTTCACGAAAGATGAAGTCGTAGAGCTGTTTTCTTTTGTGCTGTCAAAGTTGATTCATTCTTAATCACTATCCACCTTTTAGTTTCGTATAGATAGGCTTAAGGTATTGTTTTGTTTTACGAAGCACTTTATGGGGAAGTGATTCAGTTTGACCTGGCGAAGTACTCTTACTGATCAAAGGCTGCTTTTTTTTTAGGTTATTAATCCTTCGCCGGTTTTCCATGATCAACTGGTTGTTCTGATCGATCATTTTAACGATGATGGGGATGGCCTTATGTAAGTCTAAACCCTCATAAGGTTCCCAATCTTCATCAGGGTTGGGCATGGGGTCGTAAAATATCCTGCCATCCAAGCGGCCCATATATTTCTGTGCGATTTGCCTTTCGGCGGGGAGGTTGTGGCTTAACACAAAATGGCGTTTTTCTGGGGAAAGCAAAGCATAGTTTTCAAAGGGTTTCTTCTGAAAAGACTCACCCAACAGATTGGTAAAAAGATCAAACAAATGGTTGTTGGCGATGTCAGGATATAACTCCCGGCAGTCATGCAGCACCTCGAGCACATCCCGGTTGAAGCCGGCATTGGTGGCTTTATTCAGGTTTTCGGTCTGATTCCATTGATGGGCGGTGTAGTCGATGCCGAGCTGGCTGATGAAGTCATGCAACAACCCGTTTGGCAGTTGTTGTTTTTCGTATGGGCGCACGACGACATTATCCAATCCGATCAACTCAGCCCAAGCATCCAGCTTTGTCAATATGCGTTCGAACCTGGTGAGAAAATTTTCATGAGTGCAATACTCTTCGATGCTCATGTCGGTTTTCAATCCCCATTGCTTCCATGCGGATTCGACCCAAAAATCCATTCTTCTCAAGTAAGTGATGGTTCTTAATTCGATATTCTCTTTGCGTTGGACTAACTCTTGGAACATTGAGAAAGCATTATCATCAAGGATCCAGGCTTCGTTGCTGAGAATGATTTTTTCAATCAGGTGGTCTTTGGCAAATTTTTCCAGACGGTCAATATCTGCAAAGAATTTGTCATGGTCATTCTTAACCGTGTTATACCATGGGGCATGATTGTGGGCACGCCCGGTACTAAGATCATCCGCAAAGAAATTGGGGTAGAGAAAACCAAGGTCTTTAAATAGTTTTTGCCGGTTGACGTCTAAAAAATTTTGAATAATGGATGTGCCAGTCTTCCCATCACCAATGTGTAAATAAAATGTAAGTTCTTTCATTGTCCTATCCTTATTTTTTTTATCTTTGCTTATAATTACTTTTTATTAAAGCGAATTATCGGCGGATTTGGCTTAATAAACGCCGATTCTCTAATTGTTTTTGGTTGTTGCTGTCGATCATTGTGACGAGAATTGGCAATGCTTTTTCCAACGTCAGTCCTTCGTAAGGCTGCCAGGGTTCGTCTGGATTCGGGAGCGGATCGTGAAAAACGGTTCCATTCTCGCGCCCCATAAATTTTTCGGCAATTTGTTTTTCATACGGCAAATTATTGTTGATCATATTTAACCGCTGTTGGGGAGAAACCAAAGCATAGTCTTCGAAGGGTTTTTTCTGGAACTTTTCGGTCAAGAGATCCGAAAACAGATCGAACAGGCGATTGTCATGAATGTCCGTGAAGAGATCCCGGCAGTAATGCAGCATCTCCAATACATCCCGGTTGAAGCCGGTGTTGGCTGCCAGGTTTGTCGCTTCGGTGGGGTTCCATTGAGTCGCATCGTAATCCATACCAAGTGCTGTGATGAAATCGTGCACCAAGCCATGGGTTAATTGCTGTTTTTCATAAGGCCTGACAATCACATTCTCATGTCCCAATGCTTCAGCCCAGTCTTCAAGGTGGTTGAAGATCCCTAAGAAGCGTTCTTGAATGAGAGGCAGTTCAGAAAATTCGTCACAGGAATCAAATTGTTTAATACCCCACTGCTTCCAGGCGGATTCAAACCAGAAATCTACTCTGCGTAAATAGCTGATCGTTTTCAATTGGAAAGGTTCCGATCCTTTTGAGAGCTTGAGGAGCACTTCGATATCTGCTTTTTGAAGAAACCAGGCTTCATTACTTATGATGACATTTTTAACAGTGTTGGATTGAACGAATTTTGACAGTTTATTTAGGTCATCCGAAAATTGCTGTGGGTTTTGTTTTACCCTGTTATACCAGAGGGCATGATTGTGGAAGCGACCTTTGCTCAGGTCATCTGCATTGAAGTTTGGGTATAACGTTTGATGTTCTGAGAAAAGGATTGACCGGTTGACATCAAGAAAATTTTGGATGTAAGATGTTCCCGTTTTTGCATCCCCGTTGTGTATGATTAATGTTGTCATAAAATATTCTTCCTAATAAACTTCGTTTTTCAGTTGATACACTGATCCACCAAGATTTTAATACATTTGAATTTCTGATTTTATCCTATTTCATGCAATCCCGAACATTCTATTATAGATTTCGAAATATTGATATGCTTCTTGCTCGATTGTGGGGACAATGATCTTCGAATTGATGTTTTCCTTCATTCTATTCAACATATCCGGGTCTTTGATCATCAATTCCATTTTATTGCGTAAATCGTCAGCATCTCCTGTATTAAAGGAAAAACCATTATAGCCATCAACAACTTCTTCGCCCATGACACCGAGATTGGAGGCGATTACCGGTACATTACTGGCAAAGGCTTCGTGCAGAATGAAGGAGTAGGTTTCGTAGCAAATTGAGGGTGTGACGAGTACATCAATTTGGCTGAGCACCTCGCCCAGCTTCTCGGATTCAAATGCACCTTTAAAAGTCACCCTTGGGTCGCCGTTAGAAATTGCTTTCAGCTGCTGAGCGAAATCGAATTGCCCAGAGCCATAGATTTTTAAGGCAGTATTCCGATTCTCAATGCCACGAAATGCTGACAGCAGCACATGCACGCCTTTGTGGTAAATCAGTGTACCGGCATAGCCAAAGGTCAAATTATCGCTTTGCTGATATGTTCGCTCATTCTTCTCAATGTGGGTGTATCGGATCCCATGAGGGATGACCTTGATGTCCAGATCAGAAAATTCATGCTGGTAAATGCTGGCCACAAAACGGGAGGGGGCAACAAGAACTTCTGCATTCTTTAATAATTCTTCGGCTTCTGATAAGCGGTTCGCAATGAATGGAGGATTGAACTCAGGGCATAATTTTGCACAAGCACTCCCATGTTTGGGGCCGGTGCACAGGCTGAACTGGTCGGGTGTCAGGTTGATTTTGGGACACAACAAGAAAAAGTCTGTCTGCGTGATTGTGTAGGGAATGTGCATCTCGATGGCAGCCCAGATGAATTCATGGATTTTCATGGCGTGTCCAACGTGGATGATATCAGGGGCTTCGAATTGCAGGACTGATTTGGCAAACCCATAACCAATGTTGTTGTGGAGGATAAGATTAATGTGCGGTGGAATTCGGCGATATTTATAAGCAACGACCGGGATACCTTCGTAGATAAATTCTTTGTATAAGATGCCGTTGGTCTCATGGTCGTAAAACTCGTTCGGATACGAGCTGGAAGTGATGACTTTTACATTGTTCCCGAACTTCTGCGCCATCAGGGCAGTGTTCAACACAAATTTCTCTGTGCCGGTCTGAAATTCCGGGAAGAATTGGTGAACGAGGTAGATAATTTTCATAATTGTTTTTCCATCAATTTAATAATTCATTATTCCCAACGGTCAGGATGCGATAAATATTAAACGCTTGCTTTCAAGGATTGATGAATTGTCTGCATCTGTTCCTTTTCTTTATCCGAACCGTTGATATATGCATAGGCTAAATTTGCACCGGAAATGATGGAAGCTTCTTTGATGATGCAAGTTTTGATTTCTTCTGCCAATGCCTGGTCAATGTAATCGTATGCACTTTTCAAGTATTTGTTGGTCATATTGATAAAGCCAGTCAGGGCTTGGATCAATTTTCCGTCATACTGTGATCCAGCCTTTGGATATCCTGAGGTTTCGATCAGGTTATTGATAAACTGTCGTAACTCATGATTATTCGTAAGATCGTGTTCAAAATTCAATGCTGTGGGATATGCTAACTCATTTGCAGAGTGCAGGGTCTTTTTGAGCATTGATTCAAAGATCAACAAATTTGTCGGGTATTCCATCTCGGATATTTTATTGAAAATTTCGCTGCTGATGAAATCATATGTAAAGAGGATATCCTGTGCGATATCCGTAAATTCTGTTGGCGGGATCACAAAATCACTGAAAATGTCCGACAGAAATAAATTGTCCACAAAGCCGCGCTTCATGAAGTAAAATGCTGGCCTGTTGTGGGAGTGAATGATGCGGGTCGTACCCAAGAAGGCAATTTTGTGTCCGTCTTTGATCAATCGGATGCCCAAATCTAGATCTTCAGCATAAGAGAAACGATATTGATATTGTGAAAAAAGATCTGATGGGATCAGGCAGGCTAGGTCAGATAGTTGACCGTTTTTTCTCAAGTTGATGTGATTCGGTTCTTCTGGGATTGAGAGAACACGATCACCTTTGTTTACATCTAAAAACTCATAATGATTCCAGCTGATGATGCGGTAAAACAGATCGGCATCTTCACGGGGTAATTCAGCGCAGGATACCACGCTGATTTCCTCATAAGATAGTTTCGTCAACAGTGAATGAAGCCAGGTTCTTGAAGGAGGAAGGGCATCCTGGACTGTGAAAAGGAGGTATTCCCCAGATGCATTTTGTGCACCGAGGTTCCTGGCATAGGAGTGCGAAAATTCTTCGGGTTGGATTTCAATAACCTTGGCGCTATAATTTTTGGCAAATTCTACGGTGTTGTCGGTACTGCCCGAATCTACGACCACGATCTCTATTTCACGAACACATTCTTGATTGGTCAGCATCTTTAACAAGAAGTCGAAATCATCCCCGGCGTTTTTTGTGGGAATGATGACGGACACTTTTACATCGAACAAAGGTGGCTCATTTATGCAATTTTCAATGACGGCAGGTTGTTCGATCTCAGGAAAGGAAATTATTGTATTTAGAAGGTGTTTTTCTTCCTTTGAATTTTGAGGAAGGTTCTTTATGTTTGTGTCTGAAAAAACCGGAATGTTGGTTTCTCTATCCTGTTGGACAAAATCGAAATCGTAATTGCCTGTTCCCGGCTTTAGCCCTGGATTGATCGGTCTTCCTTCTTTCATCCCATGCCGGACGTAGTGAACGAGAGGGTTAATGGACAATTGCATCACATCAGGGTTGCTGTTGAGATAAAATGCTGTGTCGAACAACGGTGAAGGATTTCTGCCCTCTTTCCATCCAACACGTAGATAGTGCCATAACGCGTCCACATCCGCTTTACGGACATCCGGATTTGCCAACAAATAATAGCCCCGGTCAAACAATCCACTGCATAAAATTAGAAAATAATGGTACAGGGCTTTAAACATTTTTTCTCCTGTGTAAGAGGTTTATTATCTTGCGGATTGGACGGGTGATCCTCCAGCTATCGCTGAGGGCATAGTAGAGCATTTCTTGTTCTAATTCCGCGTATTGTTCTTTTCGTTTTTCGATTTGGTTTTTAAGCCCGTTGATCGTCCGGCTGCACTCATTAAGCTCAGTTTTTAAGTTATCGATGGATTGTTCACGGATATGAATTTCTGATTTCAGGGAAATGCGTGTTTCGTTCAGTTCGGCTATTTTGTTGTTAAGTTGAATGACTCTTTGTCTGAATTCTTCTTTTTGCTGCTCATTATCCCTAATTTGATCTAAACCTTGATCCAGCATTATCCGATAAAACTCAATCAGATTTAGGTCTTTAACTGAATTCTCTGAATCACGTGGTTGGATGGGTTCTAAATGCTTTATCTTGATCATGTCGCTGTGCAGAACGCCACTATATTTTTCTTTCGAAAAATTGTTTTGTACAAATTCTTTACCATATTCTGCTAATTCATCCCTTAGGGAAGTATCATGGATCAATTTTTGAATTTGGTCTGCCAGTTGTTGTTCATCCCCAAAGGTATAGGTAAGCCCATTTACACCGTTTTGGATCAATTCTTTTGTGCCACCCGAGTTGGACCCAATAACTGGTTTATTGAGAAGCATGCTCTCCACTGTGACTCTGCCGAAGGCTTCATTCTTAGAGGTGACCAAAATGGCATCGGCAGAAGCCATGACAGGATAGATGGCTTCTTCGAAAGGTCGTATTTTGATATATTTTTCTGCCTCAGCCTTGGTGATGATTTGCTCAATCTCTGATTGGTAATCAGGAAGTGCATAGCCTATCAGGATTAGTTCGATGTTTTCATTTCTATTCTGTACAAGTTCAACCACGGCTCTTACGGCATCGATTTGCCCTTTGCCAGGAGAAATCGTTCCAGGCAATAAGAGGTGAAAAGCATCCGGGTTCTCGAAGATATTCTTTGTGGTGTGTACGGCTTTGATTCCATTTTTCATTTTTTCCAGGCTGTAATAAACGGTTTTTGATTTTTTATCGCCATTGAACAGTTGGTGTCTGACAGCGTCTGAGCAGGTAATGATAAGGTCTGAATAATCTTTGATGAATTGGGTGACCTGGTCAAAGGCAAAATAAAAATGCAGACCGTGGTCTAACTCGCCAAATTCACTCACCATCCATATATGCGGCAATTGATGCTCGTAGGCGTAAACTGCACCCCACGGGATTGTCAGGGTTTGTGTCACCACAATGTCGGGCTGGATCTTATCAAGAACCAGTTGACCTTCTAGTTGCTTGAAAGACTCAAAGAAGCGCTGCTCAAAATTTGCCAGATGGCGTTTTGAATTTGTGCACCACCATTTATAAGTGATGATGTGTGTGGCACATCCTGAATCTGACAGCAATTTTTCAAGCGGACCATTGTCGGGGAGGATCACGCTGCAAACCGCACCATAATCTGAAATTAGTTCCTCAGTTAGGTTGAGGAGTGAACGTTCTGCCCCGGCAAGCTGGCTGGAGTGAGAGAAAAAGCAAAGGTTCAGCGAAGCTTCTTCTCTTTGGCAATAAAGGTTGCATTGGTCACTCTCTACGATCTCATCCCAGTTCTGACCATTTTTGTAACCATAGAATTTTTTATTTTTATCATCAATAAAATGAACCTGATAGTTCAATTCCCGCAAAAGGGTAAGCATTTCTTCCGGTTCTTGACCCTTTGCATTCATGGCGTCAGGAGAAAATTTGATTAACAAACGAATATCTCTGGATTTTTTCAGAAAATCTTCCAGACTTTTTAGGATGGTTATTTCATTTCCATCAGCATCAACTCTTATTAGAAGGGTGTTCTGATTTGCGTTAAGGATGTTCGGGTCATAAGTGTCTGTTTGATATATCTGGGCATTGATACTGTGTAGTGACAGATTTCTCTGCAGGATGCCAAAATTCTCTTGGTCAGGCTCGATTGCAATGATTTTACAATCTGGATTGCTTTTATTCACCAATACTTCAAAAAATCCGTGCTGAGCACCTATATTAATAAAGGTTGTAACCCCTTTTGCCATTTGATGGATAAAAAGGGATGTCAATTCTTCGAAAACCTGGCCGACAAATAGCGATTCGCGATCTGGCAAAGTGAATAGCTCAAAATCAAATTTGTTGACGTTGATTTTGCTCGTGGGTGGGTTATTGTCTTTGTTTACATCTTCTACCGGCATTAATTCATCCTTGTGTGTGTTGAGGGTGCGTTATCAGATTTCCGCCCGGTTTGGTTTTCATCTATTCAATTATAGTAGATTAATAGGGGATATTGTAGGTAGAAGCTGTGGGTATTTATTGAGGGGTCAGATGTTATTGATAGGGGAGAATACAGCAGAGAATGGTCTAAATGAGATGCTAAGTATTACATAGTTGATTGCAAACCTTTCAGCGAGTTATTTGTTTTTTACCTGTTATTGCTGACAGGCTTAATTTTATTCCATCGCTAATTTCAGCGAGTCTTCCCAGGCTGGCATTTCTAAACCCGTAACCTTTGTAAATTTATCTAAGAAAAGCACTGAGATATTTGGTCTTTGAACTGGCGAAGGGAATTCATCAGATTTCGCTGGCACAATTTTCTTTGCTAGAAGTTCTTCTCTCTCAGAATATAGGTCGATGATAGCTTTGGCCCACTCAAATCGACTGCAAGGACCGGCATCTGTTAGGTGGTAAAGCCCGCGAATTTGCTGAACATACCCAATGGGGTCTTTTCTGCCCTGTGCGATGATTTGTGCGGTCGCTTCAGCCAGCGTACGTGCCCAGGTGGGACTGCTGATCTGATCATCAACGATGCGCAGCGTTTCGTTCTGGCGCGCCCATTCCAGCACCTTGGTCACAAAGCACGGCCGGCGCAGCGAATAGACCCAGCTTGTGCGAAAGGTGAGATATGTACCATCTACTTCTGCGATAGCCTTTTCACCTGCCAGTTTGGTGCGTCCATACACATTCAGCGGATTTGGTTGGTCTTCTTCGGTGTAATGTTCACCCTTGGTGCCGTCAAAGACATAATCTGTCGAGAAATGGATCAGCGCAGCGCCCAGCTTTTTAGCTTCTGATGCCAGCACCCCTGGACCCGTGCCATTGATTGCCATGGCGAGATCGGGTTCACTTTCCGCTTTATCCACGTTGGTGTAAGCAGTAGCATTGATGATCAGGTTGGGGTTGGCAGACTGCACAACCTTTTTGATGCTGTCTGCATCTGCCATATTGATTTGCGGGTAATCAAACGCAGTCACTTTTCCAAGAGTCTGCAAGGATCGCTCGAGTTCCCATCCGAGCTGGCCAGTGTTACCCAATAACAGGATTTTAAAACTCACAGGGTCAATCCTTCTTTTGCTAACCGGCTTAAGTATTGACCATATCGATTGCCATTGAACGTTTCAGCAAGGTGTTTCAACTGGCCAATATCAATATAGCCCATACGAAAAGCGATCTCTTCCGGGCAGGAGATCATCATCCCCTGGCGTTCTTCAACAGCCTGAACAAAATTGGATGCTTGCAGCAGAGAATGGTGCATGCCGGCATCCAACCATGCGACGCCGCGCCCAAGCGCTTGAACGTGCAGGTCGCCCATCTCCATATAGACTTTGTTCAGATCGGTGATCTCAATCTCGCCCCTGGCTGAGGGTTTGAGGTTCTTTGCGAATTCAACAACGCGATTATCATAAAAATAAATGCCTGGGACCGCATAATTGGAACGCGGTACATTAGGTTTTTCTTCAAGGCTGAGGGCCTGGCCCTGTTCATTAAATTCGACGACACCATAACGCTCAGGATCGTGGACGGGATAGGCAAAGATGACTGCACCGCGCTCCAGGCTGGCAGCGCTGCGCAACACATCGGGCAAGCCGTGCCCATAGAAAATATTATCCCCAAGAATGAGTGCCGCGGGTTGGTCTCCAATAAACTCGCTGCCAACAATGAAAGCGTCAGCTAGTCCACGCGGTTCGGTCTGTATCTTATATGCAAAGGAAAGCCCCCATTGAGAGCCATCGCCCAAAAATCGCTTGTATTGTTCCTGATCCTGTGGGGTGGTGATCACCAGGATCTCGCGGATCCCGGCCAGCATCAGCATGGAAAGCGGGTAATAGACCATTGGCTTGTCATAAACAGGTAAAAGTTGTTTGCTGACACCTAATGTCAGAGGGTATAAGCGTGTGCCTTTGCCACCAGCAAGGATGATGCCCTTCATTAATTGTCCCTCCGTTGATAATTGATTTGAACCCAGTTTTGATAATCTTTTTCTTCGATGATCGCATTCAGCCAATCGATGTTTTCAAGATACCATTTTACGGTTTTGTGTAGGCCGGTTTTGAGATCATATTTCGGTTGCCAATCCAGTTCTCGAGAAATTTTTTCGATATTCATGGCGTACCGGCGGTCATGTCCAGGTCGATCGGTGACATAAGTGATCAACTGCTCATGGGGCGCATGATCAGCAGTCGGGGCAAGCTCATCTAAGATAGCGCAGATTGTCTTGACAATTTCGAGGTTAGAAGGCTGATTGCCGCCGCCAATATTGTAACTCTCCCCCAGTTTTCCCTCTTGCACAATTTTCCAGATCGCTTCACAGTGATCTTCAACATACAGCCAATCTCTGATCTGCATGCCGTCACCATAGATGGGCAGCGGCCTTCCGGTGAGTGCGTTGAGGATCATGAGCGGGATTAATTTTTCGGGGAATTGGTAAGGTCCGTAATTGTTGGAGCAGTTGGAGATGGTGATCGGCAGGCCAAATGAATGCGCGTATGACCGCACCAGGTGATCGCTGCTGGCTTTTGAAGCAGCATATGGCGAATTGGGGGCATAGGGCGTACATTCCTCAAAGGCGGGGTCGGTTGGGCTTAGCGTGCCAAAAACCTCATCTGTGGAAATGTGATGAAATCGATTATTGTCTGAACTACCCTGGTTTTCTTTCAGCCATACCTGTCGTGCAGCTTCAAGCAGAGCGTAGGTGCCGACAATGTTGGTCTGAACAAATGCACCAGGACCTTTGAGTGAACGATCAACATGGGATTCTGCAGCAAAATGAACGATCGTGTCGACTTGGTTTTCACGCAAAAGTTTTTCAACCAGAGGTTGGTCGCATATATCGCCCTTGACAAAGGTGTAATTTTCGGGGGCAGGCAGATCTTTAAGATTTTCAAGGCTGCCAGCATAGGTGAGCAGGTCGAGGTTGACGATTTTTATGCTTGGGGCATTTTCTTGCAGATATCGAATGAAATTTGAACCGATAAAACCTGCGCCACCTGTCACCAAAACATTTTTGTTCATGAAAATAACTCCGCATCTCTAAAGGATGAGCCGGCAAGATCTTTCTTTGAAATAATTGGTGTTGACTCGTCGAGCAACGGCCATTCGATATCAATATCAGGGTCGTCCCAGCGAATGCAGCGTTCCCCTTCAGAGTCGAAATAATCCGTGGCTTTGTAAAGCACGTCTGCCCTAGGAGTCAGTGCATAGAACCCATGTCCAAACCCAGGCGGGACCCATAATTGTTCCTTATTCTCTTCAGAGAGAAAAACGCCAACCCACTTGCCAAAGGTCGGTGAACTTTTGCGAAGATCGACAGCCACATCGAAAATTTCACCGACGACCGCTCTCACGAGCTTACCCTGTGTGTGGGTTATTTGGTAATGTAGACCCCTTAAAGTCCCTTGCTTTGAGGATGAATGATTGTCTTGAACAAAGTCATAGGCTATTCCCGCCTCTTTGAACTTCATCTTCTGGAAGGATTCCATAAAAAAACCGCGCTCATCTACAAAGACTTTCGGTTTAATAATGGTGACATCTGGAATCTGAGTTTTTATAAACTCCATTATTTGAACCTCCTTAGATCGTTCTATAAATACGATTATAGCTGAAGTTCATGATGTGTATGAATGGATTATTTGGGAAAAATTATGGGATTTGTTCATAGTTGTACTCAGTCGGGATATTTAATTGTGTTCAAAAGAGATTAATTGAAATCAACCTCTTCATGATGTCATCTGTTTACACGCATTTTCCCCTGTCTTCTTGTTTTCATGTCCTCTTGGTATGCATTGCCAACTTCTTCTGCGGGACCCACTAATCGAATTTGACCTTCGTCGAGCCACATCGCACGGTGACATGTTTCCTTGATATTATCTACAGAATGGGAAACGACCAAAACAGTCGAACCTTGATCGCGAAAGAGGTTCATGCGGTCAATACACTTATCTTTAAATGCTACGTCGCCAACAGCCAGAACTTCATCTAAGAGGAGAATATCCGGCTTCCAGGCAGTTGCTACTGCAAATCCCAATCGTGCTCGCATGCCTGATGAATAAGTGCGCAGCGGGACGTTAATAAAGTCACCAATTTCAGAAAAGTCGATGATCTCTTCGACCTTCTTATCGATTTCTTTTTGACTAAAACCGAGAATTGAAGCGTTCAGGTAGATGTTTTCAAATCCGGTTAATTCCGGATGAAAACCCGCGCCTAATTGTAGGAGCGGGCTAACGTTGCCTTTAATCCAAACCCGTCCTTCGGTTGGGATCAGCACTCTTGAAATGACTTTTAGGAGTGTTGATTTCCCGGCCCCATTCCTGCCAATGATGCCAAAAATCTCACCTCTTTTCAGGTCAAGATGAATGTCTTTTAGTGCCCAAAAAGAATGGTGCTTTATCCTTCCCTGCACAGCACGGATAACATATTCTTTGAATGTCTTGATTGGATCATGCGGGATGCGATAGAGTACGCCAACTCCATGAAGGAAAATTGCACTTTCAGATTGAGGTTCGTGGGGTGTGATATTAGACATAATAAGCAAATTTATCCGATTTGTTGCAGAAGAAAATCCAACCTATGACGAGTGTTCCAAAAGCCGCAAGTATGGCTATCAGCCATTGTGTCAGGCTGGGGATGGTGCCGTAGTAAATGAGCTGCCGAAAGACATCAATGATATAGTACATTGGATTTAATCGTAATATCCATCCATTTAGAATATTATTTAGAATATCAACCGGGACAATAATGGGCGTCAGATATAACCAGGCTCTTAAGATGACCGGGTATAACTCAGCCACATCGGGGAAAAAGACAGCCAAAGTTGAAATTAACAAGCCGAATCCTAACGAAAATGCCCCAATCAATATCATGGCTAATGGAATTAATACGACAGTCCATCGTACGGGTACCTGGGTGACAAACATAATTAAGAATAAGGGAATAAGTGATAAGACGAAATTAATCATGTTTGAAAGAATCGTTGAAACCACAAACGAAGTGTTGGGCAAGTAGATTTGTTCTAAAAGTTTATTGCCCCAAACCATCGAGTTGATTGCGAAACTTGTGGACTGTGTGAACATATTCCAGCAGATGAGCCCGGTGATTAAGTAGGCTGGATAAGATTCAACCCTTGAAAACACTTGAGAAAATACAATTGTCATGACAATCATGATCCCGAGGGGGTTGAGCATCGTCCAGGCGACACCCAGCACTGAACGTTTATATCTTGCAACCAGATCTCGTCTGACCAGCTGATAGATGAGGTCACGATATTTAAATAATGCAGTCAGCTCTTCAATGGCAGGGTGTTTCCGTTTTGCACTATCGTAGATGTTCAATTCGCTCATGTTTGGAAGTTTCTTTCGCGTATTTAGACAGGGAAAAGGTTACCTCAAAAGGGGTTTTGTGTCAACGAAACACCCGCCAGCCAGAGCTTGCGGGTGGAGGATTTTCTACAATTAATGAATGTGGATAATAAATTTTATCAGGGCATGACTTCAAATTGGATCAGATAACGATAGTACGTGTAGCGATCTTGATCGAGTGATTGCGGTCCCCATCCGCAAAAACCCATGTAGATGGTTGGTTGATCGGTTTCCTCAAGTTCGCCGATCCACTCTGACACTAAACCTTCTTTGTCGCGGATGATGTCTTCAATGTTCTCGGGTTCTAACCACAGGCGGTTGGAGGCTTCATGTGAAAGCCTGGTGATCCCAGTTATTTCTGTTTCGAAGATGATTTCTTCGTTGCATGTCCACAAAACCCGGGAGCCAATCAGGGAATCGATTTGACCTTCGATATATTCTGTGCCGGTTGTGCCCCAGTATTCCAAATATTTTCTGAGGAATTCGGCTTCCATTGGGCGAAGGACGTTGCCTCTGACATACGCTGAGTGAAGGATAAAGTATCTTTGTACCTCATAGAAAATGGCTGTGCCTTTCCCAGGGGCAAATTTGTCACCCTTATCATAGAAGTAATCACGATCAAGCACATCAAAGGTTGAGGATTTATCAGATAATGGTCCTGTTGTGAATCTGATCTCCATCTGACAGCCATAAAGATCCGAATAAGGATCAGGTGTTGGAGTTGGCGGGGGTGTCAGCGTTGGCTTGACCCGTGTGGGGGATTGTTGATGAGTTGGGCTTTGCTCAGATGATATTTCAATATCAGTTTGAGCTAAAGTGTCAGTTGGCAGCGATGTCTGCTCTGGCGCAGGGTTCGTTTCTGCTGTCACCATAGGTGTGCAGCCAATGATAAAAATGAACAGAATTAGCAGGAAAGTTTTCTTTGAAATTCTCATAATATTATCTTGCGCCAGCATCCTGTTACTTTTAAGTAACAGGATGCTGTAATTGTATTATCGAAATTGGATTGCGGGATTTGTCTATTTGTTAATCTTGCTTTTGACAAATTCAAGTGATATGGTACCAAGCCCTAATACGCCTATGAGATTTAGTAATCCATACATCATCAAGCTCGGACCACTACCACCTGCAGCAACATCGGGTTCGGGATCTGGTTCTGGCTGAGGATCCACACAAACTTCTGTTTCAATATCGGGGCTAACCTGTTCTTCTTCACCAAGGGTGTATTCAAAGGACAAGATATTGGCTTCACTTACGGTTTGGAATGTGGTTTGTGATCCTGCTGCCACCTCAACAGAACCGCTTTCACCATTGTTTGCTATCCAATCAACCATAATCGCGACATCGTTTTGATTAAAAGCCGTCCACTCAATGAAACCATTATTGAGACATTCGCCAGTGAAACTGAGCGGGTCATACTCCTGTTGAACTTCGCAGGCTTCAGCCTCAGCCATATCTTCAACTTCTTCATTATCCAATAGATATGAAATTGATACCTGGGTGCCATCGTTTTCCGTCATAAAGGATACAGAACCATTGGCAGGTGCAACCTCGTTCCCGCTTTCGCCATTGTTTGCAGACCATGAGAAGGAAATGGCTACGTCATTACTGTTGGTCACAGTCCACGAAATTTGATTGGAGCCAACGCTCGAGACGACAAGGTCTGCACAGATCCCTGTCAGGACCAATTCTTCGAGACCGGGTTCATCTGTGGGTGTTGGTGTAGGCGTAAAGGTCGGTGTAGGTGTAAAGGTCGGCGTGGGTGTGAAGGTTTGAGTTGGGGTAGGAGTGAAAGTAACCGTTGGTGTGGGTGTCGGGGTGATATCCGTCAACCTGAAACTGGCATGGCTAAGATCAAACTGGAATTCAGATGTGACGGTGACACTGGCTTGAGGGGGATTTATCAAATTATAGACGACTTCTGTGCCCGCTTTGTAACATGTTTCAACGATGAGTTTTCCGTCGGGCGCTGTGTAAGTGTAGGATTTACCAGACAATCCATCAACTTTGATCCAATCGCCACCATCCGGGCAGGTCTCTTGTCCTTGGGCTAAAACAACAGTTTCTCCAAAGTAAGCGGTGGAAAACAATACCGCGGCTAATAGAACTATTGTAACGATCCATTTATTCTTAATTAATTTGTCTTTCATTTTATTTTTCCTTTTTATTATTTGATCGTTGAGAAAATTGAGCGATTTACTTTATTCCGTTCATATGGTTTACCTCTTTTTAATGCTTTGGCTAAGATTCAATTTAAGTATGAGTAGGATTATTGGTGAATTCAAAATATGACCAATATGGTATATATTATAAGATATATCTAAATTAAAATCAAGTAAATCATCATTCGAATTTTCGAAATTTATGACAAGTCATTGCATTTTATGAACGATGCCTGACATTTCGTTTTTAAGGCAGATTTTAGATCGAATTTGGAGTGTTGCGGGTAATTAAAGGTACAATAGTAATCTGGATTTTGTTTAAATCAATTAGAATTTTTCTTTAAAAAATGTTCCAAATGGATCAGAATGGAGATGCAAGAAATGGAATTTGATGTTATTCAATCACTTCTGAATGGTGATGATCATGGAAAGATCGTTTTACTGGTTATGGATGGGTTAGGCGGGTTGCCCATGGAAGATGGTGGCAAAACCGAGCTTGAGGCAGCGCACACGCCGAATATGGATGCACTTGCTGAGCGCAGCATCCTTGGACTGCATCAGGGTATTCGCACAGGTATCACACCCGGCAGCGGACCAGCTCATTTATCCCTGTTTGGTTATGATCCATTGAAATACCAGGTTGGCCGCGGCGTGCTCTCAGCTTTGGGGATTGATTTTGACCTGCATAAAGATGATGTGGCCGCCAGGGGTAACTTCTGTACAGTCGATGAGGAAGGCCGTGTGACTGACCGCAGGGCTGGACGCATCCCCACAGAGATTACAGAACGCTTATGCAAGATGCTAAATGAAAATGTAAATATTCCGGGTGTGGAAGTTTTCCTCCGACCTGTCAAGGATTACCGCTTTTTGTTGGTTATCAGAGGTGAAGGTTTGAGTGCAAATATTGAGGAAACGGATCCGCAGATAGTCGGTGAAAAGCCCTTATTGGCAAAGGCAAATGATAAGGCGTCAGAAAAAGCAGCAGAGATCGTGCAGGACTTTGTGCGCCAGGCAGAAAAAATCCTGGCTGATGAAAGCCCGGCAAACATGTTGCTTTTACGTGGTTTTGCGAGTTTGCCCGATTGGCCAATGTTCCCGGAAGTTTACGGTCTGAAAGCAGCCGCGATCGCTATGTATCCAATGTACCGCGGTGTGGCTAAGCTGGTCGGAATGAATAGTCTGCCGGCTGCTCAATCTTATGAAGAAGAAATCGACATGCTTGAAGAAAATTGGAACGATTATGACTTCTTCTTTGTGCATATCAAGAAAACGGACAGCTACGGCGAGGATGGCAATTTCGAGAAAAAGGTGCATGAAATCGAAAATGTTGATGAACTGCTGCCCAGAATCCTGGCACTTAATCCAGGTGTCTTGATCATCACTGGTGACCACAGCACGCCGTGCGTGATGAAATACCATAGTTGGCATACTGTGCCTACTTTGCTATTTGCTAAGACCTGCCGCCCGGATGGAATCACTAGTTTTGGCGAACGGGCTTGCCTGCATGGAGGGTTGGGTGTGCGATTCCCGGCATATGACCTGATGCCATTAGCCTTAGCCCATGCCGGCAGGCTGGAGAAATTCGGCGCGTAGCTTCCCGCTAGACAAGATGAGTAAAAAAGAACCTGTGGATTCCGCCGCAGGTTCTTTTTTTGATAAATTACAAGCATTTCGTATAGTGATAATGATTTATTCGTGATACACCATTGGGCGGCGGTCCTCAAAGAGGTCGTTCCGGTGTGAAATGGACTTATCGGATGATTGTCTCGGATCGATGGATGCAATGTGAATTATGGCTTTATCTACAGGTGCTCGGTACAACACCTTACCCTGGGGTGTGGTGATTTGTGAACCGCCTGTAAATTCGAGTGTCTGGTCACCAAGCCATTCCTGGCCAATGCGATTGGCTGTAATCGTGAAGACTTTGTTTTCAATGCTGCGCGTGATCATGGCATCCTGGCAATAGGGAAGAACCAGGTTTGCCGGGTGAGCGATGATTTGCGCACCTGATAAGGCCAATGTCCGGGCTGACTCCGGGAAGATCCAATCGAAGCAAATCATCATTCCGATTTTTACGCTTTGCCATTTGAAGACTTTAAAGCCTTGATCCCCCGGTTCAAACAGTGATTTTTCATTGGCGAAAAGGTGGATTTTGCGATAGTTTTCAACCACACCTTCTGCTGAGACAGCAGCTGCTGAGTTGAATAAGTGATTGCCTGCGAGTTCTGCATAACCTGAAATGATCAACCCACCCGAGGATTTTGATAATCCCTTCAGTGCAGATAAGAATGGACCGCTGCCATCTGAGGGTTCTGAAAAAGGAATCAAGTCATTGGATTCTTGATAGAGGTATCCACTATTGGCTAACTCTGGCAGCACAATCAAATCGGCCTTTATACTTGAAATCAGCGCGTTGATATTTTCGATATTTGATTGAACATTCTCTTGAACAGGATTGAATTGTACAAGGGCAATTTGAAAATCCATAAGCCTTTCCCTTCGATGCGCTTGAATCGGAATAGTCAATCGACTATGATTAAAATAGACGAGTTCTCAGGAGGACCAGCATGTATCATGATGCTTTATTATACGATGAACTTGGTGATGGGTCTGTTCGATGCAATTTGTGTGCTCATCGCTGTGTTATTTCAGAAGGAAAACGCGGCATCTGCCGGGTGCGAGAAAACCGAGAGGGGAAGTTGTTCACCCTGGTTTATGGTAATTTGATTTCGCAAAACGTCGATCCGATTGAGAAAAAGCCGTTGTTTCACTATTATCCGGGGTCAAAGGCCTATTCTATTGCTACCCCTGGCTGTAATTTCCGTTGTGAGTGGTGCCAAAATTGGCAAATTTCGCAAATGCCAAGGATCATGGAAATGCCTGAGTCAAAGAGAATCACACCAGAAGCAGTTGTGGCAGATGCTCAAAAAAACCGTTGCCAATCGATAGCATATACATACACAGAGCCGACAATTTTCTTTGAATATAGTTATGATGTCGCCAAATTGGCGAAAGAAAAAGGTTTGAAGAACATTTATGTTACCAATGGCTTTATGACACCTGAAATGCTGGAGATGTTTGCGCCATATTTAGATGCTGCAAATGTAGATATTAAAGCTTTCAGAGAGGAGCCTTACCGCCGGCTAATGGGTGGACGTCTGGAACCTGTTCTTGAAAGCTGCCGAATAATGAAGTCTATGGGGATTTGGCTGGAGATCACGACCTTAATTGTGCCAGGGATGAACGATAACTCAGATGAATTGCGTGCATTAGCCCAATTCATCCATGATGATCTTGGTCCGGATACACCATGGCATTTGAGCCGTTTCTTTCCCCAATATAAAATGATGGATCGAGGTCCAACGGACGAAGGGCTGTTGGCAGAAACGAAAGCGATGGGGGAATCGTTGGGTTTGAATTACATTTATCTTGGGAATGTATTTGGCAGCACAAACACTTATTGCAAAGACTGCGGCCAGAAATTGATTGAACGCACTGGTTATATGACCCGTGTCACCGGTATTGATGCTGACGGTAGATGTAAAACATGCGGATCGGTACTGGACGGTATAGGATTGGTTTCGGCTGGTGTGTAGCTAACAATCGCAAATAAAATCAGGTTTTTACTCAGAAGTATCGCTTATAAATGGCATTAAGTTCTTTAATAACGACTGGAAATCTATCCATACCCCGGAATATTATCGATTTTTCGAAAATGTTTATCATTTATTAACAATTGAATGCTATATTTATCTTGTAATTGCGCTATAATAGGAGCATAAACTAAAAATGATATCTCTCCTTTCGGAGGTTTTGTAAAAGACAAAAACCCATTGACGCAATGGATATCAAGTCAATGGATTTTTTTATCGCGTAATAACAGATTTCAATGCTTATGATCATGCAGGTAATCTGAAGTGACAATTTTAGGAGTGAATTGCTTAAATGACACCTACGAAAAATATTTCTGAAGAAACAATTTCAGAAGAAAATTATTCTTCGTTACTCGAAGAATCGAATGAAATGGAAGATGAAGAAATGGCTTATGAGGAGCACATTTCTGACCATACAGGTATTACATCTGATGATTCGGTAAGTTTATATCTCAATGAAATGAGCCGTGTACCCTTATTGACGCGAGAGGAAGAAATTTCACTCGCCAAAAAGATGGAGATCGGGCGGAAGGCTCGTCAGACCATGATCGAGAGTGATGGCGAGTTGGAGAACATCGAAGAAGTTCAGAGGATGATCCGTGAAGGGAAAGAAGCACGAGAATATCTGATCAAAGCCAATATCCGCCTGGTGGTAAGCATCGCCAAGAAGTACCGCCAGTATGGTTCCTCTTTCCTCGACCTGATCCAGGCTGGTAATGTTGGTTTGATTCGTGCTGTGGACAAATTTGATTATAAACGCGGCAACCGTTTCAGCACCTATGCGACTTGGTGGATCCGCCGGTCTGTTTTGCGGCATCTCAACCAAAAAGAACGAACAATCCGGCTGCCAAATTACTTAAGTAACCGTTTGCGTAAAGTACGGCACGTGACCCGTGACCTGGCACAAGAATTAGGCCGGCAGCCTACGCTTGAGGAAATCTCAGAGCATGTCGATCAGGATGTGGAAGAGTTGCGCCAACTGATTCATTATGCACGTCTGCCGATCTCGCTGGATAAGCCAGTGGGCGAGGATGGCGAAAGCGAATTACTGCATTTTATCGAGAATGAAAATGCGGTCATTCCCTTTAACTCGGTGCAACAGCGCTTATTAGAAGAGGATATAGAATCTGCACTCTCTGAACTTTCAGAAAGAGAAGCCAGCATCATCAAATTGCGCTTTGGTTTAGAGGGCAATCGTAGCCATACGTTAAAAGAATTGGGCGAAATTTTCGGTGTGACACGCGAACGTATCCGCCAAATTCAGCAAAAAGCTTTGCGCAAACTACGCAGTCCGCAGAATCAAACCCGGTTACGTAACTATCTATAACCAATAATTTAATTTGAACAATTCAGAAAAGGTCATTTTAATGACCTTTTCTGTTTTAAACCCGCATGCGGTAATATAATTTAACAGATTGATGAGCAAATTTTAAGGAGAGAGATGGATCTTCAGACAGTGTTTCAAGACTGGTTAGCTTCTTTCGTTGATTTTTTACCCAAATTAATAGCAGGTATTGTGATTTTTATCCTCACACTGGTTGCATCCGGCTTTATTGCGAAGTGGGTTAGGCGGTTAGTTAAAAAACGGATTGAAGATGCAGAAATTTTACAGCTCGTTTTTGTTATTACCCGCTGGTCGATCATTATCATGGGAACCATTTTGGCGCTCAGCCAGGTGAATTTTGATGTCACAGGATTTATCGCGGGGTTAGGTGTTGCTGGTTTTACGATCGGTTTTGCGCTGCAGGATATCGCCAAGAATTTTATTTCTGGTCTGCTGCTGCTTTATCGGCAACCATTCAGCCTGGGTGAATTCGTTGAGGTGGCTGATTATTCAGGCACTGTGAAAGAAATCAATATTCGCGATACTGTGATTGAAACCCTCAGTGGAGAATTGGTCATTATCCCTAACCAGGATGTCTTTGAAAGTCCAATCTTGAACTATACACGTACTCGCTACCGAAGGGATAGCGTGATGATAGGCCTGGGATATGATGAAGATGTAAATCGGGCATATAGGATATTTATGGATGCGATCAAAGCTGTTGAGGGTGTTGAAGAAGATCCTGCACCAAACATCCGGGCAAAAGAGCTTGGAGATTCGACATTGATCCTCGAAGCGCAATTCTGGACCGACCAACAGAACAGAAGCTTGCTTGATGTACGTTCAAATATTATCAAGGCGATCAAAGAAGCCTCGGAAGAGCATCAAATTAATTTGCCTTATCCTGTGCAAACTGTTCTGCTTAAAAATTCAGATTAAACAACTATTTGGTATAAGAATATTTTACACAGAAAATGTTTAACTTTGCTTGATTATCAAATTAACAACGCAAGGGAAATATGGCAGGTATCTCATTACAACCCGGTATTATTTATGGGCCTGTTTTATCGAGGAGGTTAGGGCGTTCGATCGGGATCAATTTGCTTCCTGTCGATCGCAAAGTGTGTTCATTTGATTGCATCTATTGTCAATACGGTAGAACGGCGGTTCTTACGACTGCTCCTCCCCGTGAGATGCTGCCAAACGCTGAAACTGTCTTATGTGCGGTGGAAAAGGCGTTAAAGAAACCCCGAACCATTGATGTTTTGACTTTTTCTGGCAATGGTGAGCCGACTTTGCATCCTGATTTTTTTGAAATTGTTCGTGGGGTAAGGGAATTGGTTGATATATTTCGTCCAAATGTAAAAATTGCGCTTTTGTCCAATTCATCGACGGTGATGGAGGATGAAATTCAGTCTACACTGCAATGGATCGATTTACCGATCATGAAATTTGATGCTGGGGACCCTGAAACTTTTCAGGCGATAAATCGTCCAGCTACTTCAATTAAGTTTGAGTCCATTGTTTCCGGGTTAAAGTCAATCAAAAACTTGATTTTGCAAAGCGTTTTGATTGACGAGGATGTTTCTAATACCAAAGGTGATGCCTTTTGTACATGGAAAGCATTGATTGGGGAACTGCATCCAAGAAAAGTACAGATTTATTCATCAGAAAGACCAACTGCTGAGAGTTCAGTTTCTTGTGTTGGGGGCAATCGACTCAAGAAAATTGCGGAGGATTTGCGCTCAAATAATGGTGTAGACGCTGAAGCATTTTGGAGAGAATAATTCATATCTGCCGATTTTTCATATTTTGGTGTAACCGGACCTTTCCGGTATAATCAATCTGTCCGATTATGGACGGAATTAATTGGTTTGGGGACAATAATTCTAATTGGCGTATATTCCACCTGAAAGACAGTTGGTTTAGCAGCGCTCAAAAGCCTATTTGTATGAATAATTCAGAATATATTTAATCCTGACCGAGGGCTATTTGAGTTTCAGCGTCAACATGCGATCAGGTGATACCAAGGAGGTGAATGGAAATTGGTAAAAGTTAAAAAACGTGATAACGAATCGTTCAGCCAGTTAATGCGGCGATTTCGTAAGAAAGTAACCCGCTCGAAGGTTTTGTCGGAGCATCGTAAGCGTCGCTTCTTTACATCGAAAAGTGAGGAACGCCGGATTGCTAAGAAGAAAGCGATCCGAAAAATGAATAAACGTAATTTTGATTAATCAATAATATAATCGGTCAGTATTGAACTAAAAACCACAAACACAATTAACTCGTGTTTGTGGTTTTTTGGTTGGAAGTCGAAACAATCTAATAATAAAATTGGTGCTAAATACTCGCTTTACTCAAAATTATTTTCTATAAGTTCTTTGAAAGTCTGAATCGCTGCATCTGAATCTTCGCCTTCAGCAACGATCTCAATATCATGGTCCTTCATCACGCCAAGTGTCAGCACGCTCAAAATGCTTTTTGCGTTGACTGGCCCATTCTGTTCAGTCAGATTTTTGACATTGATATCCGACTTAAACTGACTTGCAGTCTTGACGAAAACGGAGGCCGGGCGGGCGTGCAAACCCTCCGGATGGGCAACTTTGATTTGTAGGGTTGAGGTCATATTTCTCCTTCTTTTAAAAAATTAGTTTGTTTATTTTATCCGAATCTTGGCGATTAATAAATAATAAAGTGCTATTTATTTATCTATGTGGCTTTCAACGATTTGGATGAGGTTGATAAACCCTTCAACCTGCCAGGCTGCGCGGCCGATGAAGAGTCCGTCCACGTAGGGCTGCGAGATCAGAGATGAAGCATTCTCTGGATTGACGCTGCCACCATAAATGATAGGGACTTGTCTGCCATGGTCTTCTCCTGCGATCTTGCATAATGTCGATGATAAGTGTGCATGGATCTCGTTCACATACGCTGGTGTGGCTGGTTTCCCGGCGTCTCCGATTGCCCAAACAGGCTCATATGCAACCAGTGTCTGACTGATTTGGTCAGGTGTCAAATCGTGCAAGGCGATCTTTAATTGTTTATCGAGGGTTTCCTTCCCAACGCCATACGCTTTATCCTGGCTTGTTTCACCGATGCAAAGAATAGGTCTTAGATGATGTGCCAATGCAGCCTTCATTTTTTTGTTGACATCGATATCATTTTCGCCAAAGAATTGCCTGCGCTCAGAATGACCGATTTCCACCATGTTCGCACCGGCATCTTTTACCATCAAGGGGGAAATTTCACCTGTGGCAGCGCCGCGATCAAGCCAGTGGACGTTTTGGGATGCAAGGTTTACTTCTGATCCGTTTAAAGGCTTGGAAACGGCATGTAGGACTGTAAAGGGTACACAAATAAAAACATTGACATCAGGTTTTTCTTCATCCACAAATTCTCTGAGTCGAGCAGCATACGCCAGCGACTCTTCCATGAGATGATTCATTTTCCAACCGGTGCCAACCCAGAAACGCTTCATTGTTTTCTCCTATCCAAACGAAACGATCTACTCTTTATGATATTTTTGATCTATCGCGTTGATCTTTTCCACTTTTCGAGTCGATCGACCGCCGGCGAAATCGCACTTTAACCAGATGCCTACCAGGTATTTTGCTGTTTCTATCCCCGTGGTCAGAGCGCCCATTGTCATAATTTGTGCATTATTACTTTTACGAGATCTTTCCGCAGTATAAGGGTCGTAAACCTGCGCGGCACGAACACCTGGGACTTTATTTGCGACAAGCGCCATACCGATACCGGTACCACAGATCAAGATGCCGCGATCGGCTTTATTGTTTTTGATGGTCAAAGCAACTTTTTCTGCAATATCGGGATAATCAACTGGTTCTGATGAATGCACACCCAAATCGATGACTTCTTCGATCTCAACTTCTGTTTGCTCCGCGAGAAACTTTTTAATTTCATCTTTCATTGATACTGCAATTTCATCACAACCGATACTGATTTTCATTGGTAATACCTTTCTTATTCATCTATTGGAGAGAACTGATATATTCGTGCATAAATTTAAAGATCAAGGTTACCGATATCGCACCGGGATCGGGAAAGCCTAGTGAGCGTTCGCCCTGTGTTTTTGATTTGCCGATCTTTGATACCATGTCCTTGGTTTTCTCTTTGCCTTCTTCAGCAGCAAGTGAGATTTTCTCCAAAAACTCACCCATCGATAAATCCTTCCCATCACTGGCAGCATCCACGGCAGGTGATAAGGCGTCGATCATTGTTTTATCGCCCACTTTAGCGCCGCCTCTTTTTTGGATTAACTCCAAGCCGGCTTGAAGTGCGACTGATAGGTTCGTATCGTTAATCACCTGGGCATCAGAAAGCCCTTTCCCCATGCCCATAAATAGAGAACCAAAGACAGCACCGGCCGCTCCGCCAATCGTAGAAAGGAGAGTCATCCCGACGGATTTAAAGAGCTCGCTGCAATTTGTATAAGACCCCTGGCTTAGTTGTTGTTCTACACTTTCAAATCCACGCGCCATGCCAATGCCGTGATCGCCATCGCCGATTACCTGATCCGCATGTGAAAGGAGATCTTTGCTCTCCTGCATTTTTTGGCTGACATAGAGCATCATCTGCTGTGTTTGTTCTACTGTTAGTTCTTTCAAACTCATGCGCTACCTCGTTTTCAATGCAAATGAATCGGCTGGCATATCATAATACTTCTGTAGTTCATCATCAAGTTTCAGCAAAGAGATTGAGAACCCTGCCATTTCTTGAGAAGTGCAATATGAACCAATGAGCGTATCGTGAACTTTGATACCGTCATCTGAAAAACGCTGCATCACTCTGCGGTTTGCGATCAACAATTCCATCATCGTTGAAGCCCCGAGGTTATTGATCAATACGCAGACCTTATCGTCTTTTTCAAGGGGCATATCCTCGAGGATGCGGTCAAGCATGGAATCAACCAATTCGTCGGCAGGTATCAGTTTCACGCGTGAAACACCTTGTTCACCATGTAATCCCATGCCGATTTCTATTTCGTCTGGGCCTAATTCGAAAGTATATTCACCGGTTTCTGGGATCGAACCAGGTGATAAGGCGACCCCTATTGACCGGGTATTGTCGCGTGCTTTTGTGGTGATGCGGAGTAGTTCATCAAGCGTTGAAACTGATGCAGCGGCTGCCCCTGCAACCTTGATCACAAAAAGGTCTCCCGCAATGCCGCGCCGGTCCTCAATTCTTTCTGGAGGTGCTGAAGCGACATCGTCCCAAATCCGTACGGTACGGGTTTCGATATCAAGGTCAGCAGCTAATTCTGCAGCGATATCGAAATTCATATTGTCTCCGGCATAATTGCCGTACAGATATAAAACGCCTTTTCCCTGGTCGAGGGCTTGAGTCGCACAGAGAATTTTGTCAGGGCTGGGCGCTGCAAAAACATTTCCGTTGACCGAACCATCTGCTAAATTCTCTCCGACGAAACCAGCGAAAAGAGGTTCGTGGCCGCTACCACCACCGACCAGCAAACCCACTTTGCCTTCGGGCAGATCAGTCCTGACGATACTTGAGCAATCTTCTAATAATCTTACTTTTCCATGATATGCAAGGACGAGGCCTTCTAACGATTCCTTTGCGACCTGTTTTGGGTCATTGATTACCTTTTTGATGACTGGCATTTTTTCTCCATTCTTTAGTGGTATTTTGACAGCTTAAGTGAACGAATAATAATTTTTTAGCACGATTATCATGCAGCAGCAACGCCATAATTCCACAATTTATTACAAACAATTAGATCAGAGAGGATCAGTGTGGATTACTCATCTGCAATCAGCACCTTCGGCCCTTTTGCGCTGATCGCCTGCCTTGCTTTTTGCGGCAGTTTAGAATCTGTGACAAGGATATCAACTGCTTCAATGGGGGCGATGGGCATTGGGCAAATTTTATTGTATTTTGTGTGGTCGCTAACGATGATCAGTTGATTGCTGGTGCGGACCATTTCTGCTTTAACTGCCGCAACAGCGGGTACGGCGGCATCAGCTGCCATAATACCCCGTTCAACTGAAAAACCATCAATGCCGATAATTGTTTTGTTTGGATAAAAATAGGATAGTGAGTGGTTGGTCAGATCGCCTACAGTGACCCCGTGTTTACTGAAAGCAAGTCCGCCTAAAATGAATAGATTGATGTTGGGATTGTTGATGAGATCTTGAATGAGAAGCAGTGAGTTCGTTATGATGGTCAGATTCTTCTTTGCGCCGAGATGTTTGATTACATAAGGCGTTGTGCTCCCACCATCGATTAGAATTGTATCCCCATCGTTTATCAGTGAGGCGGCTTTCCTACCAATCGCGTCCTTTTCTTCTTTTAAATAATTGACGCGTTTTTGAATGCTTACCGATTGGACATAGCTTGAGCCGATTCCATTCTGTTTGCTGATCGCGCCACCGTGGGTGCGTGTAATCAGCTCCTTCTTTTCGAGCTCTGCCAAATCAAGCCTGACAGTTGATTCACTGATATCAAAAAGCTTAGCGAGTTCAGCGACAGTCATGCTGGTGTTCGTTTGGATTAACTGATGAATTTGGGAAAGCCTTTCTTCACGGAATACTAATTTATTTCTTTTCATGTCCGACCTTTCGATTTGCAATATCTTATCACCAAGTTACTAAAATCAATTTACCCCGCCTGTTCAGGAAAAGGCATGCAAGATCTTATTATTTTAGCATTTTCTACCTGATTATATCATATTTTGTGTACATTCAATCAATATTTATAGATAATAATAATAATTCAATTATTGATAATGCTTATATATTGACAAATATAATTGTTTCTGCTATGATGGGCTTAACTTGGAAAAATCATGAATAAGGAGACGATTCGTATGTCCAGTATTGGTAAGAAAATTCGTTTATCCCAAATGTTTAATCCTGAAAGCAATAATGCAATCATTGTTGCCATGGACCATGGTGCGGTTTTAGGTCCAATTCCGGGAATTGTCGATCCAAAAGCGACGGTCGAGATGCTCGCTGCGGGGAAACCAGATACGTTCTTTATGCCGAATGGTATTGCAAAATTGGTTTCCCCGAGTTTTGTTAAACACCACATTCCGTTTATGCTTTCAATCGATACCTGCGTGGAGATGGGTCCAGAACCCGACTACTTCATGCTTTCGGACAGTGTGATGCATGCCTTACAGCTTGGTGCCTCAGGCGTATCAATGCATGTCATGGTTGGCGCTGAGAAAACAAGCGATATGCTGAAGGGTTTAGCAAAAGTTGCTGAGGATTGCGACAATTTGGGCATGCCTTTGATGGCAATTATGTATCCAACTGGTTTTGAAAACAATGAAGCCGTGGAACATGTTAAATGGGCTGTGCGCATTGGCGCAGAGCTTGGTGCAGATATTGTTAAATCTCACTATACCGGTACAGTTGAAGGCTTTAGAGAAGTAACAGAATCCTGTCCGGTTCCTGTTATGCTTTCCGGCGGCCCAATCAGCGACGATCCAAAGGATTTCTTGCAGGTGATGAAAGACGTGATGGATGCTGGCGGCCGTGGCTGCGCAGTTGGTAGAAACCTTTGGCAATATCGTGAGCCTTTGAAGATGCTGGATGCCATTAAAGCGATCGTTCACAAGGGTTCGTCAGTCGAAGAAGCCCTGACATTTGTAAAGTAAGATTTTCCGGAATTAAATGGATACAAAAAGAGTGACCTTTTCGGAGATCATTAAACCAGAGACAGTGGACTTGACGCTGGCACCACCAGACAGCAAGGCTGATTTATTTCATCACATGATTGCGATGTTGTTTGAGGTTAGTGCCATTGGTTCGAAAGAAGAATTTTTACAGGCGATCTATGAGAGAGAGTCGCTGGGTCCAACTTATATGGGTGAAGGTATTGCCATACCGCATGGCAAAAGCGATACGGTGAAACAAACGGCAATCGCTTTTTGCCGGTGTGACGATGGATTTTATTACCATACGGATGACGGCGGCGGTGAAGTTGATCTCATCTTTATGCTGGCTATTCCAGGTGAGATGAGCAGCAATGATTATATCCGAATCCTCTCACGGTTGGCGAGGTTGCTGGTATACCCGGAATTTGTGGATGGCCTCAGAAAAGCCAAAGGATATGATGATATTATAAGCAGCATTGAGCAGTATGAACCGCTGCTTGATCAATAATATTCACAAGTGGTTGAAGGAGCTGAGAAATCATGAAAATTGTAGCTGTCACTGCATGTGCAACCGGTATTGCCCATTCATATATGGCTGCGGAGGCGCTAAAAAGAGCTGGTAAAGAAGCTGGAGACGACGTAAAAGTCGAAATCCAAGGTGCGATGGGTATCGAAAACGAGCTTTCAGCAAAAGATATCGAAGCGGCTGATGTGGTCATTTTTGCAGTAGATGTCGGCGTTCGTAACAAAGGAAGATTCAATGGGAAGAAAACCATAAGTTTAGGTCCCAATGAAGTCATTCGCAACGCGAAAAAGGTTCTACAAGAGGTAAAAGCGAATTTCGAGGATTAATAGTAAGAGCCTTCATCCTCGCAGGAGTCAAGGAGGTTGTTATAAGATAAATTCCATCACTTGAATCACGCTTCTTTGAAAAGAGGCGTGGGCTGCAAATTGCTATAAACACAAGAATGAGCACTGATCGAATGCGTAAAAAGTGTCCATAGATATTGTTGGGAGCATTGCAGTCGTATCATTTAATCATTTTATCATTTAGGAGACAAAGAACATGGAAAAGAAAGAATCGTTTTTTGGGGATATTCGGAAGCATTTGATGACCGGTGTGTCATATATGATTCCGTTTGTTGTTCCGGGCGGTATTCTGATTGCCATCGGTTTCGCAATCGGCGGCATCTTTGTTTTTGAAACTCCCGGTTTCGGGGCAGACATCTTCAACTGGGGTAAAGTTGCCTTTGGTTTGATGGTACCTGCTTTAGCGGGTTTCATCGCATATTCGATTGCTGATCGGCCTGGTATTGCTGTTGGTTTCATCGCAGGTATGCTGGCGAACAATCAAGGTTCTGGCTTTTTGGGCGGTATCGTTGGCGGTTTGTTAGCTGGTTATGTTGTGAAACTCATCAAGAAACTGAATGTTCCAGCCGTTGTCAGACCTCTTATGCCTGTCCTTGTGATCCCATTGTTGGGAACATTCATCGTTGGTCTGGGTATGACATATGTCCTCGGTGGACCAGTTGCCTGGCTTAATGAAGCCATGTTACGCTTCTTGACCAATCTTTCAACTGCCGGTGGTGTTATCCTTGGCTTGGTTCAGGGCGCTATGCTTGCCTTCGATATGGGCGGCCCAGTTAACAAAGCGGCTTATGCCTTTGCCCTCGCTGCAGCAGAAGACAACAATTGGGGTCCCATGGCTGCCAACTTCATCGCTTCCATGAGTCCACCAGCTGGTATTGCTTTAGCTTTGGTACTCTTCAAGAATAAGTGGACAAAGGTTGAGCGTGATGGCGTTGGTGGTTGTGTGATTGGCGGTCTGGCAATGATCACAGAATTTGCAATCCCTTATGCTGCTGCTGACCCATTACGTGTCCTTCCCTCGATCATGGTCGGTTCCGGTGTTGGTGCGGCACTTTCCTATGTGTTCGGTCTGACATTGACTGCCCCGCATGGTGGTTTGTTCGTTATTCCTCTCGCAAATAAGCCTTTTGTTTGGTTACTGGTATTTGCAATTGCTATCGTGGTCACTGCAGGAATGCTTTTCTTGTTGAAACCAACGGTTACAGAGGTTGAAGAAGAAGCCCTTTCCTTAGAGGAAAATGCCGCATAATCTTTCGAACAATTAAATTCTTGAACGCATAGCTGAGAAAAGAGGCTGACTTCTTTGACAACATGAATCGACCCCCCAGTCGAGTATCAAGGAAGCCAGCCTTAATCAATATACCACCTATAAAATAAAAAGGAGTGTATATGACTCAAGTTAATGAAGTCATGGGGCGTTTGCCATACCCACCCGAAGAATTAAAACCTAAACACATTCGTAAAGAAGAATATATTGATAGCATCTATCCACCGGCGGCTCCGGAATTTGCCGACCTGACACGATTCATCGTCAGCACCAATAAAATTTTTATCGGCACATATCAACTGGCACCAGGCGGGTCTTTCAATCCGCCAGACCTTCATCCTGGTGATGAGACATATTATGTTTTGGATGGGACACTCACGCAACAGAACGCAATCAACGGCCAGGTGATCCGTGCCTACAAGGGCGAATCCATCTGGATGCCCCGTGAAGCCTGGCATAAAGCCTTCAATTTTGAAGATGAAATACTGCGCATCTTATTTGCGATTGCACCTAAAGCCTGGGATGATAAAATTCCACCCGATGATTATCCGCATGGCGAAGCCATTAAAGCCTATAAAGGCAAGCAAAACAGCCGATATGAAGAATTGCCGCGTCTTATGAAGCCTTCTTATATCGGGACGACGGATGATATTGGCCGGTGGCCTGTTTCTGGACCAGAAGGAAGGAAAGATCCTAAACTCTTCTACAGGATTCGTGAAGAAGATAAACTACTGAATATTTACGATTATGACAATCCCATGCTGATTAAGTTCTTTGTCAGCAACGATATTATGCATATGGGTGAATTCATCCTTCCTGCAGGTGGTAAAGGTGTGCGCACTTCACCTGTTGATGCACACAAGGGAGATTGTGCATTATTCGTCTTAGATGGTCCGGTTACAGTGTATTTGCCTGAGACAGAAGAGGCCTTTATTGTCAATGAAGAAGATACGATGTTCATCCCTGAGGGTGTTACTTACCGGTTGATGAACTTTAATGCCAAACCGATTAAGGCGATCTTTATGATTGCCCCTGGCCTGTAAAAATTTTCTGTTTGTTATTTGTGATTTACTGGAAAAAATCAGGTGATCGAATGGTCAGGATGAATCATGACTGGGTTTTTCTCAGTCATGATTTTGTTTATGATTCTAAAGGTAAAATTGCTTTACAAGTATGTTTGTAATGCGAGAGAATATTTGAATACGGTAATACATATCTCCAAGATGGACTCAATAGCCTAACTGAAGGAGCATTGGGTGAGTAGAAAAAGCAACAAAAAACCAGGTGCGGGTTTGACTGTGCAATGCGAATTTGATAAGGTCCTAGCACAGCCAGATATTTGCTTAGCATGCGAAAACCCCGCATCTGAAAACCGCATTGATTATTCAATCTATAACAAGTTCTATACACAAAAGGTCGTCGTTAAGTTCCCGGTTTGCCAGGCTTGTTACGATACCAAGAAGCAGTATGTAAACCTGGTTCCAATTTTTATAGTGGGTGCAATTGTGATAGCACTTTCGATCTATTCAATATTCAATCAACCCGACTATATAAATTTTTCCAGGAATTTGTTTATCGTCTTGGGTGTCATATGGCTGGCTATATTATCGGGTTATTTAATATATATGTATCTATATGGAAAACGAAACAACACACCGGATGTGGTTTCAAGGATAAGAAGATTGCAGACAGCCGTTAAAGCTAAAAAATTGGTTTCCCCGAACAGAAAACGGCGCGGTTTGGTGATCTTGAGTTTTACAAACAAAAAGTTTGCCCGTGCGTTTAAGAAATTCAACAACGGCAAATATGTTTAGGGTTTTGAGAGATGATTTTTGCTGAAAATATGAAACGTATTGTCATTGATTGTGATCCGGGAATTGATGATGCACAAGCGATCATGATGGCATATATGCATCCAAGTATAAAAATTGAGGCAATTACCTCTGTTGCTGGCAACGTGAGTGTGGAGAAAACAACTAAAAATGTTCTTAAGATCCTGGATGTTCTGGAAGCAGACGCCATACCGGTTTTTTCCGGAGCAGTATCTCCACTGGCGGAACCAGGCGAGGATGCCAGTTACTTTCACGGGGAGGATGGATTGGGTGGGGCTTTGTTGCCAGACTCTAACCGATGGGTAGAGGGAGAATCAGCCGCCTCCGGGTTGATCAGCTTGGGAAAGAAGTATCCTGGGGAATTAGAGTTGATTGCATTAGGGCCGCTGACGAATCTTGCCTTGGCTTTAAAGTTGTTTCCTGAGCTCCCAAATCTTTATCAGCGATTGGTAATTATGGGCGGGGCTTATCTGGCTCAAGGGAACTCGCCAAATTTAGCGGCAGAATTCAATGTTTACGCCGATCCGGAAGCGGCAGCAGTGGTGTTAGAATCCTGGCCAAAATTGACAATGGTCACATGGGAAACGACGATTTCACACGGCATAAAAGGTGATTTGATGGATGCCATGGCTTCGAAGGATAACCCACGGAGTAAATTACTTAAAGAGTGGAATGACTTCTCGAAAAAATTCGATCGCCATTTTGGTAAAGAAAGCGTCAGCTTTACAGCGGATCCGCTGGCGATGGCTGTTTTAATTGAACCAGGAATCGTCAAAGGCTCGATCCAGAAATTTGTTCAGGTGGAGCGATTTGGTAAGATGAGCAGAGGTATGACTGTGGTTGATTGGTGGGGGAAGTACAATCGCTACCCAAATGTAAATATTATTACGGAGGTGGATCTGCCAGCTTTCGTCGAGCTTTACAGGTTGGCATTCGATTGACCCATAAGGGCTATTGAAAGAATTTTGAACATGCATGGATCGAATGAAGGTTTATAATTGTCAGCAATGTAAGCCTATTGTTTCATAAATGATGTCGAATAGGGTAATTAACTGAACACTTTAGAGGAATTTTTATGGAAAATAAGAATATTGAGTTAAATGGGATACCCGCAGCACCAGGTTTAGCACATGGCGAAATCGTCATTATTCAGCAAGTAGATCTGGATGTGCCCGAATTTGAGATTAAAGATCTTGATGAAGAAACTGCCCGTTTAGATCAGGCGATTGAGATCAGCCTTGATGAACTTCGAAGAATAAAAGATCGCGTTCAGGCAAATGCTAAAAGTGATGAGGCGGAGATTTTTGAGGCACATCAAATGTTTCTTCAGGATGAGGCATTGGTGGGCAAAGCAAAAACGAATATCAATAGCGGGATCAATGCTGAAAAAGCATGGATGACCGCCGTAAACCATTTTGCCTCAATGATGGAATCTATTCCTGATGCGACACTGAGCAGCCGCGCAGTGGATATCCGTGATGTGGGAAAACGGGTTTTGGCACACCTTTTAGGGAAAAGTTTGGGACGTAAAGAATTGATCAGACCTTCAATTATTGTAGGTATTGATCTTACCCCTTCAGATACAGCCAGCCTGGATCGCGACCTGGTGTTGGGATTCTGTACTGCAGAAGGCGGACCGACATCACATACGGCTATTCTGGCAAAATCATTTGGTTTACCAGCCGTGGTGGGGTTGGGGGAAAGATTGTTAGACTTCCCTGAAGGAACCACATTTCTTGTTGATGGTAATGTGGGCTCAGTGATTGCAAACCCTAGCGAAGAATCACAACAGATGTTTATAAACCGCGAGGTCAAGGCAAAGGCTGAGTTTGAGCTCGCCCGTGATGCTGCCCAGAAACCCGCTGTGACAGGTGATGGTGACCGGGTTGAGATCGTTGCGAATATTGGCGGTGTGGAAGATGCCCCACTTGGCATAAAGTATGGTGCAGAAGGGGTAGGGTTGTTTCGCACCGAATTTTTATACCTTGGAAGGGAATCACTGCCGACTGAAGAGGAGCAGGTTCAGGCTTATTGTGAGGTCTTCAAACATTATGCTGGCCTTCCATTTGTCGTTCGAACATTGGATATCGGCGGAGATAAGGTCATCCCTTATTTGGATTTGCCACAGGAGTTGAACCCGTTTCTGGGATGGCGTGGTGTGCGCATGTTAGACGGTATGCGGGACATCTTCTTGGCTCAATTCAGAGCACTGCTGCAGGCAGGGGAGATAGAAAAAGTAGATTTGAGGATCATGGTGCCGATGGTCTCAGGGTTGCAGGAGATCTTTGCTGTCAAACAATTGATGGCAGAGGCGAAGGATGCTCTGAGATTGGAAGGGAAACCCTGTAAGGAAGATGCTCAGTTTGGGATCATGGTTGAGGTGCCATCAGCGGCACTTCTGGCTGACCGGTTAGCAAAGCATGTCGACTTTTTCAGTATCGGCACCAATGACCTGACCCAATACACAATGGCTGTGGACCGAACGAACAGAAAGGTTTCACATCTCGCCAATCCTTTAAACCCGGCTGTGCTCAGGTTGATCAAGCTAACAATTGATAGCGCTCATGCTGAAGGCAAGTGGGTTGGCTTGTGCGGGGAGCTGGCTGGTGAACCGATGGCTGCGCCTATTCTTGTTGGTTTTGGATTGGATGAATTCAGCATGTCCCCGGTTTCAGTCCCGCTGATTAAACAGGTGATGCAAAAGCTTCATCGAAAAGAATGCGCTCAATTTGCCGAAGGGGTACTGCAACTTTCCACTCAGCAAGAAGTGGTTGATGCATGTCATGATTATTTGGTCGAGAGAGATTTGATCAATAAATAATTGATTGCTTTTCTGAATAGAATAACTCGGATTATCCGCAAACCTTGCCTAAAACTTTTGATCCTTGATAAGACGGGGCGAGAGGAATTTCTTAAAATTTCCATTTTGGTCAGGTACAAAGCCCATTTTCCGTAAATATTTGGCGTGGAATGGAACTTTGGCTTTGGCGGTGAGCCGATTGATTCCTCGTTGCTGCAACAGGTCTGCATTGTCATCAAAGATGAAAGCACCAATTTTAAAATCCCGATAGTCGTTTAATGCGTAATCGAGCAAAACCTTTCCAGTTTGTTCATCCTGCTGAATGATGACAAGTCCTGCAGGGATGGTATCTCTCAGGACAAAGAAGATTAGATCAGCAGCGCATGGTTGATAGCTGAAAGATGGGAAGAAGTTCCGTATATCCTCCAGATGAAAGTTTAAAAAGAATTCTAAGTAGCGGCTATTTGGTGTCACTTCCATCAGGGAGAAATAATCTCTACGGCGCATCATTTGAATTAGATAATAGATATCAATTACTACAATCAGTCCGTTCAGCACCGCGACAGGATATGCCTTGATGAGAATGCCATAGGCCACAAAAACTAAAGCACCGATGCCGTTGAATACCCTTAATTTGATCAAGGATTTCATCATCAGCGAAATCGCGATCAGGATCGAAGCGGCATATCCAATAAATTCAAAAATTGTTTGAGCAGTCATTAGTTCGTCAGTATAGATTCTCGATTGTTTTGACAATAATTTTACCTGAGAAAGATTCAAGGTGTTCATCTGAGAGGAAAACGAGTTGTCTGGAAGAAGATTTAACATTGAATCTTGACGAAATATGTCGTTCGGTTTTTTTAGATTATGATAAAATAAACAAAGCTTGTGAAAGATGATATTTTTATTTTTATTTAATCTCAGTAATTTGCGGTTATTGGAGAAAACATGAGTGTTCCTATCCTTGAAATGAAGAACATCACCAAGCAATTCCCGGGTGTGAAAGCGCTAGATGATGTGAGTTTTAAAGTCGAACGGGAAAATATTCACTGCCTTGTTGGTGAAAATGGTGCCGGTAAATCTACATTGATGAAGGTATTAAGTGGGGTTCACCCACATGGTTCCTATGAGGGAGAAATTTACATCAATGGCGAACTTCAAGAATATAGCAATACCCGTGACAGTGAGAAGGCAGGTATCGCAGTTATTTATCAAGAACTGGCTTTAGTGCCTGAAATGACTGTGTATGAGAATGTATTTTTAGGTCATGAAATTCGGCGTGGTATCAACATCAATATTAACGAAACCATTAAGCAAACGGTTGAAGTCTTGAAAAAAGTCGGACTGGATGTCAACCCTTCGACGAAAGTAAAATATTTGGGGATTGGAAAACAGCAGCTTGTTGAAATTGCTAAAGCACTCAGCCGTGACGCGAAATTATTAGTATTGGACGAACCTACATCCGCTTTGAATGAGTCAGATAGTGAAAACCTGTTGAATTTGTTAAGAGAGCTCAAGAAGGAAGGAGTTACTTCCATCCTGATCTCCCACAAACTTCAGGAGGTGATTTCTGTTGCAGATAAAGTCACGGTGCTACGGGATGGACAAAGCGTGATCACGCTGGATGGGCACAATGGCGAAGTGAATGAAGATGTGCTGATTAAACACATGGTTGGGCGTTCCATCGAAAACATTTACCCTGATAGAGAGAAAAAACCTTTTGGAGATGATGTATTTGAAGTTCGAGATTGGAGTGCTTACGATCCAAGAAGAGGCAGGAATTTGCTCGAAGAGGTAAACATCAAGCTTAAAAAAGGTGAGATCGTTGGTATTACTGGTTTGATGGGCGCAGGCAGGACGGAATTAGCGTTGAGTCTATTTGGAAATCCAGTTGGTTATCAGATCAAAGGTGAGATGCTGATAAACGGAAAGCCTGTTAGCTTCTCCAACCCACATGATGCGATCGAAGCAGGACTGGCCTATGTAACCGAAGACCGCAAGGGCAATGGGCTGATATTGATCCAGGACGTCAAATCGAATATCACCATTGCGAACCTCGATCGGATCACGGAGGGCGGGGTGATCAATGAGAATGCTGAAATCAAAGACGCACGAGAATACACGGAATCCCTGGATATTAGAACACCCAGCATCAACCAAAAAGTGCTTTATCTGAGTGGGGGCAACCAGCAAAAAGTATCACTGGCGAAGTGGTTATACGTGCAACCGGATGTGATGATCTTGGATGAGCCAACCCGGGGAATTGACGTTGGTGCTAAGTATGAAATCTTTACCATCATGAACAGCCTCGTTGAACAGGGCATGAGTATTATTATGATTTCTTCTGAATTGCCTGAAATTTTGGGCATGGCCGATCGAATTTATGTGGTTTCTTCGGGTCGGATCACGGGCGAGTTGCAAAAAGAAGAAGCCGATCAAGAAACAATCATGAGATTTGCTACAATGTGAGGATAAGAAAATGACATTTTTTAAAGAAATTATTCAGCTTCTTAAGAAAAACATCCGTGATTACGGCATGTTTATCGCCTTATTTGTGATTATGGCATATTTTGCCATTGCTACAGATGGCGTATTTATCTCTTCCCGCAACATCAGTAACTTGTTGAATCAGATGGGCTATATTGCTGTCTTGGCCATTGGTATGACCTTGGTGATTGTGATTCGGCATATTGACTTATCGGTCGGATTTATGGCCGGCTTTTTAGGCGCTATTGCGGCAATTGCCTTGACTCAGTGGAATCTGCCAGTGGCGCTTGTCATCCCCTTGGTTCTGCTTTTTGGCATCTTCGCTGGTTTGATCACCGCGACAACGATTGCCCGGTTTGGGATCCCATCTTTTGTGGCAACACTCGCAGGCTGGCTGATCTATCGTGGTGCCTTATCTCAGGCAACACTCAAAACTGGAACAATCGTTATTCCTAATGCTTCATTCAACGCTTTAGGCAATGGATATATTCCTGATCTTCCTCTGCCAAATTTTCTTCCGGGATTGCATAAACTGACTTTGTTACTGGGCGTGGTTGCTGCAGTAGCGTTTGTGTTCTCGGAGATCAGCAGCCGGAAAAAGAAGAAGGCTTATGATTTTGAAGTGCTTTCAATAAGTATGTTCGTCGTCAAAATTATATTCATGTTGCTGCTGCTGGGTGCGATCACCTATGTTTTAGCTGGATACAACGGTCTTTCCTGGACGGCAGTGATCGTTTTAGCGGTGACGCTGATTTATCATTTTTTGACCACTCAAACTTATTTGGGACGACATATCTATGCTGTAGGCGGCAACCCCGAGGCTGCAGAACTGAGCGGTATCAGCGTCAACAAGATCACCTATGTTGTCTTTGGTTCTATGGGATTCTTAACAGCCCTCTCTGGGATGCTTTTTGCTTCACGATTGCAATCGGCAACCACAACGGCTGGTACACTGTTTGAGCTGGATGCGATTGCTGCGGCTTATGTGGGCGGTGTGTCATCCGCAGGAGGTGTTGGGAAGGTGACAGGCTCGCTGGTGGGTGCAATCGTGATGATGTCGCTGACCAACGGCATGAACCTGATGGGGATTGATATTTCAACCCAGTACATGGTGCGCGGTGCCGTGTTGGTGTTGGCAGTGATCTTCGATGTGGCAACAAGAAAAAGGGTTTAAAACCCGGTCAATTATTCAATGAGGAAATAAAAAACACTGCCTTTATGTAGAGGCAGTGTTTTTGTTTTACAAAGGTGTCTTAGGGTTGATTACTCAACTTTTTTCAAGACGGGTAAACCAGATTTCATTTCGACAACCTTTTTTCCTGCGGGAACTTCGTCAACTGCGAAATCGGGACGGAGATCACCGGCGAAGAAGAACAAATCGCGTTTGCTGCCGCCCTTGGAAGTAACCTCTTTTTTATGCAGGAAATAGGTCTTACCTTTTGAGTTTGTGAATGAGTATGCCATCTAAATTTTCCTTTCTGAATCAAAAATTTCTAATTCCAGTTTATCATTCTACGGCTATTTGTCAAGTTTGCAGGAGATTTTGTTTAGAAAAACATAAATAATTTTAACAAAATAGAAGTGACCATTATCACAGATGTTTTTCTTGGACTTAAGTGAAATCCTTTAATAACTCAAAATCCTTACGGATCGCCTTTTCAAGCCCCCGGTTATAAAAGACTGCTGCGGGGTGGTAGAGGGGTAAGACGCAATAATGCGCATTTGGATCTGGCGGGATCAGGATCTTTCCATGCAGGGTTCCAATGGATTGGCCACTGTGGGTAAGTTTGAAAAGCTTGAGGATAAAGGTCATCGCAAAACGACCTAAAGTGGTGATGACGCGTGGTTGAATGATGCTTATCTGGCGTTCAAGAAAAGGTGCATAAACTTTTATCTCCTCCGAACGTGGGTCTCGATTATCCGGTGGTCGGTCTTTGACGATATTGGTGATATAAACCGATTCACGGTTGAGGTTGATGGAGTTTAGCAACTCGTCAAGGAATTTGCCAGCTCTGCCTACAAAAGGGCGTCCGGATTGGGCTTCGCTCAAACCAGGCGCTTCGCCAATAAGCATAATTTTAGCATCGAGGCTGCCTTCACCAATCACGGGCAGATAGCCATTCTGACTGCGATAGGGATACAAAGGCGAAGATTCGAGCCCAATGATTTCCTCTGTAAGCTTTTGCATTTGTGAGTATTTGTAATTTTTGGCGTTTCCATTGACTTTTTGATGCATTCTTTTCCTGGCAATTGATTAGGTTCATAATTCTATATAAATATTGGTCTGTCGTGGCATATTATAATCCATGGGACGATCGAATTTTGTCTAAAAATTATATTTTTTACGGCGAGATTTTATTAACACATTAGAAGTGACTGCACAATTTGACAATTTATATCCGAAATGTTATACAAATAGAGTAAGATTAATGTTATTAGAACTAAAAACGTCGAAACGAGAAAATATGGAAATCAATAAGGGTAAAGAAAGAAAAAAAGATAAAGAACAGATCATCTCTGATTATCGATTGGCGTATCAATCACGCCAGGCTGCGATTATTGGCAGGCGTGAGGTGCTGACAGGGAAGGCGAAATTTGGAATTTTCGGCGATGGAAAAGAGCTCGCCCAAATCGCAATTGCTCATGCTTTTCAAAAGGGCGATTGGCGTTCAGGTTATTATCGCGATCAAACCTGGATGTTGGCTTCAGAGATGTTGACCCTTGAGCAGTTCTTTGCCCAGCTATACGCCAATACAGATCCCAAACTTGAGCCGAATTCTGGCGGCAGGAACATGAATAACCATTTCTCCTCACGATTGCTGGACGATGAAGGGGATTGGATCAGTCAGGTTGATAGACCTAACACCTCTTCGGATATTGCTTCTACGGGTTCGCAAATGCCCCGTTCGGTGGGGCTGGCATATTCATCAGTACTTTACCGAAAACTGGATGAATTGGAAAAGTTTCAAAAATTTTCACAAAACGGTAATGAGGTAACCTGGGTGACGATTGGCAATGCATCCACTGCGGAGGGTCTGTTTTGGGAATCCGTGAACGCAATAGGTGTTTTGCATGCGCCAGCTGTCATCACCATTTATGATGATGGCTACGGCATCTCGGTTCCCAACCAATTTCAGATGGTGAAAGAAAATATCTCTGCCATTCTAAAGGGATTCGAGCGTGTTCCCTGCCCTGCAGAGGAGTGCGGCAGCGGTTACGACCTTTATTCGGTTAATGCATGGAACTATGAGGACTTGGTAGATGTTTACCAACAAGCCAGTAAAATTGCACGCAAGCATCACATTCCTGCATTGGTACATGTTACTGAAGCGACCCAGCCTTTAGGCCATTCAACATCAGGATCACATGAACGCTACAAATCTGAGGAGCGGCTTGCCTGGGAAGCCGATTTTGATTGTCTGAAACGGTTTCGAGAATGGATTATTAGCCATAGCATTGCAAGCGATACTGAAATCGATCAATGGGAGGAAGAAGATAGATCGTTTGTTGAATCCGCTCGAAAATCTGCCTGGGAAGCCTTTCAGGAACCAATCCGCAAGATTCGCAGAGAAGCAGTGGCCTTGCTCACCAGTTTGGCGGAGTCCGCTAGGCAATCAGGCGAAATCGAAAAACTGCGTGATAATCTTGCTGGTCTTCAAAATGTGCTCAAATCTGATGTAGCGTCCGCTTTGCATGAAAGCCTTGTCCTCACACGATCAGAGCCTTCAGTAGTACGAGAACAGGTCGCGAAATTTGCCCGGGAATTGCAAAAATCTAATTTGGACTATTATGACTCATTTTTGTTGTCGACCTCTTCTGCATCACCATTAAAAGTGCCAAGTATACCTGCGAGGTTTAGCGATTCGTCTCAAACCGTAAGGGGATTTGAAATTCTTAATGCAGTCTTCGATGCTGCACTGGCAAGGGATCCACGTGTGATCGCTTTTGGTGAAGATGTCGGCGCATTGGGGGATGTGAACCAGGGCTTCCACGGCCTGCAGGAGAAGTATGGCACTTTGCGTGTCACTGATACGGGCATTCGTGAAGCTACGATCCTTGGACAGGCAATTGGAATGGCATTACGAGGCTTGCGTCCGATTTGTGAAATGCAGTACCTTGATTATTTAATCTATGCTTTGCAGCTCATGTCTGACGATCTTTCTACCATTCGCTGGCGTAGCGCGGGAGGACAAAAAGCACCGGTCATTATCCGTACCAGGGGACATCGATTGGAAGGCATCTGGCATTCAGGGTCACCCATGGCCGGGATCATCAACCTTGTGCGCGGGATGCATGTCCTGGTCCCCCGTAATATGACCCAGGCGGCAGGCTTTTACAATACATTGCTGCAATCAGATGACCCTGCCCTGGTCATAGAAGTGTTGAATGGTTACCGGCAGAAGGAGCGCATGCCCAATAACATTGATGAATTTACGGTGCCGCTGGGCGTACCGGAAATTGTGAGAGCTGGAAATGATGTTACCATTGTTACTTATGGCGCTTTGGTGAGTATTGCCTTAGAGGCAGCAGAAAAATTGGCAGATGTCGGGATCGACAGCGAGGTGATTGATGTGCAATCGCTGATGCCGTTTGATATCAATGGAATGATTGTTGAGTCACTCAAAAAGACATCCCGAGTGCTCTTCCTGGATGAGGATATGCCCGGAGGAGGAACGGCATATATGATGCGGCAGGTGCTTGAGGTTCAGAATGGTTTTTACTGGCTTGATTCGGCACCGAGAACACTCACAGGCGCGAACCATCGCCCTGCTTATGGCACCGATGGGAATTATTACTCAAAACCCAATGTCGAATCTATTTTTGATGCAGTTTATGAAATGATGAGAGAGAGCGCACCCTCTCGTTTCCCCACGATTTATTGAGGAGGACTGATGGCAACTCGTTTGATTGCACCAAGTATGGGTGAAGGTGTTGAAGAACTGACAATTGTTCGTTGGATTAAAAAAGAAGGCGACTATATCAAGGAACTCGAAGGGATCGTTGAAGTGGAAACGGATAAAGTGACCACTGAAATTCCCAGCCCGGCGACCGGGACGGTTTTACAGATCTTGGCGCAAATAGACGAGATTGTTGAAGTTGGTTCTACACTCGCCTGGATCGGTGAACCGGGTGAGGAAATCCCAACCAGTGAGCCATCGGCGGAAAGCACACAGCCTGCAGCGGAGCAGAAACCGGAAGAAACTCAATCCGTGCATGAAAAGCCTGAGGTGGTGGAATACAAAGGGCGAGTTTCGCCATTGGTAAAAAAGATTGCCGAAGAAAATCAGGTGGATCTAAACTTGATACAAGGAACAGGTTTAGGTGGTCGGATTACGATAGATGATATTCTCGGTTATATCGAGTCGGATAAAAAATCCGAGACTGAGGCTATCCCTCATCCTTCAGCAGAACCGATTGTAGAAATGCAGCCTGAACATGAATTGGGCTCCAGCCGCTTAATTCCACATACATCCATGAGAAGGCAAATTGCTGAACGGATGGTGAGCTCAAAGCACACCTCACCCCATGTGCTGACGGTGATGGAAGCGGATCTGAGCAGGCTGGTCGCGCATCGCGCCGAAAACAAGGAAACATTCAAGAACCAGGGTGTAAATCTGACGCTCACCGCCTATTTTTGTTCGGCAATTGTCAGCGGATTGAAGGCGAACCCCGAAGTAAATTCCTACTGGACTGAGGAAGGCATTCAGGTTCACAACGTGATCAATCTGGGGGTTGCAACCGCTTTGGGGAAGGATGGGCTGATTGTCCCGGTTATCAAGAATGCGGGATCTCTTTCATTGTTTGGTTTAGCGAAGAAGATCAATGACCTGGCTGTCCGTGCCCGAGCCAAGAAATTACTCCCAGAAGAGGTCCAGGGCGGCACTTTTACACTGACGAACCATGGCACCAGCGGTTCGCTGTTCGCAACCCCGATCATATTACAGCCGCAAGCCGGCATTTTGGGGACAGGTAGGATGCAAAAACGGGCAATTGTGGTGGAGGATGCTTCAAATAATGATGCCATCGCAATCCGTCCGATGATCTTTCTTTCATTTGTTTTCGACCATCGCATCCTCGATGGCGAGAGCGCAGACCGATTCCTGCAATCTGTAAAAGAAGCCCTGGAAAACTGGCGGTAGGTTTTCGCTTTTTCTGTAAACCATGTTTTGACAGTTATTTACATAATAATGAACCTATCTCTTCTGAAATACATTGGGGTAATTATTGCCCCTGATCAGAAGTTGAGGGCGGGGATGTTTTTAAATGCGGTTGTTTAGCATCATTGACATTGCGATTTATCGCAGAAATGACTAATAATTTTCCGATAAAGTAGGACAAACAAGAAATGTCTTCCCGAAAAGGATTGACAAGGTATCAAAAATTTGCTATACTGCAACCGGTTGCATAAATAAGTGAGTGAAGATGAGTAAAAAGACGATTCAAACTATTGAAGATATCGCCAAGCTATGTTGCGTATCGAAGTCCACGGTGTCGCGGGCGTTAAATGATAGCCCGTTGGTTAGCGAGGAGACGAAGGCGCGCATCCAAGAAATTGCCCGCGAAAATAGCTTCCGGATAAATGCACCAGCAAGGAACCTGAGTATGGGCCAAAGCCATACCGTCGCCTTTGTGACTCATGCTTACCACAAGGAATCATTTTCTATGGAAGACTTGTTCGGGCTGGAAATCATGGGCGAGATCACGCATGGCTTGAATGAATTGGGTTATGAGATGCTGGTGGTGCATGTAAACCCGCGCGATTCGGGGTGGGCGTATCAGTATTTGGAAAGTGGACGGGTGGATGGTTTTATTTTAATGACTTCTAACCGCAAGAAATGGCATATCAAAACACTGGTGGAAATGGGCGCGCCGTTCATTACCTGGGGCGTCACTTCAGAGAACGTGAAATATTGTTCAGTTACAGGGGATAATGTTGCCGGAGGAAGGATGGCAACAGAGCACCTGATTCGTACTGGGCGGCAGCGAATCGCATTTTTGGGTGGTGACAAGGAAGAGTTGGAGGTTCAGCAACGGTTCAAGGGCTATCAGCAGGCTTTGGAGGAAGCTGGTATGGTAATCGACACAGACTTGTTAGCCTATGGCGATTATTCGCATTCGTCTGGCATTAAAGCAATGAAGCAGCTATTGGAGCAATCGCCTGATTTGGATGCGGTCTTTGTGAATAGTGATCTGATGGCGATCGGGGCGATCAATGTTATCCAAAATAACGGAAAACGCGTGCCTGAGGATGTTGCGGTGGTCGGATATGATGACCTCTCTATTGCAAATTATAACAACCTGCCGCTGACGACCATCCGCCAGAATATTTCGCTGGCAGGCAAGCTGCTGGCACAGAACCTTGTGCAGTATATCAAGACCGGCGTTGTGACCAACGTCACACTGCCCGTAGAATTAATCGTAAGACAATCAGCGTAGTAAGTTGCAGACATCTTTTTTTAAGATAAAATGCAACCGGTTGCATAAAGTGAGGGAAGGATGAATGAAATACACCTGATCAATATGGTTTTGCTATTGGAAAAGCGTTTAGAAATTGAGGAAGAACAGCGAAGGAGGCGGGGAGGTATTCCTGTTCAGGATCATCTTGATGAAGGAAATATTTGGGACAGGGTACTCGCAATAAAATTTCGCAAATCTACACGATCTGGTCAAAACAGAAAGTCTAGTTCGAATTGTGCCCCACAGAAATGTTGCACTGAACCAGTGTTATCCAAACGATCATAATAGTAATCTCTTGCCAGTATGCCTTTCTTTCTAATTTTTAGGATGAGGATCATCCCGAAGTTTGAATTACGTTTCAATTTTTGCTATGATGGTACATATTGATTTGTGGTTCAAACTTTCTGGGAGGAAGATAATGTTAACTTCTGCTATACATAGGCAATTGTGGGTCTTGTTTATATTGATGAATATTGTACTGGTCGGTTGCGGCTTAGTTGCTCTTAATCCTGTTGAGTCTAATCCAGCAGCGACTGCGACGCCTACTCAAATTGGGGGTGTTTTAGGTTCACCCACGCAAACTGAGTCAGAATCACCGTGCCGCGGTCTCTCTGGGACCCTGGAAATGCAGATTTTGGTTGGCCCGGCGGAAGCAGTTGATTTACCTCCTGTTAGTATCGGGAGGGTACCATTCAGTGTGGTTGAGGAGGCAAACATCTTTCTAATTGAGGGAGAAGGATCATTGGATTCTTATGAGGAAGTCTTAAGTGAGAATTGGGGAACCTATACTGTTAGTTTTAGAGGGGACAATACAATCACCGGAGTGTGTGAGTTAGCTGGTGATCATCCAGTATTGAATATGGAATGGATGATGGAGGGTGAGCAAAATGTAGAGGTGATTTCTGAAGGATTCCAACAAGAATTTCCTTGGTCCGGAACTCAATATCTCACACTTAGTCTTCCAGCAGAAGAAGGTGCCAGCCAGCAGGGAGAGGGGTGGATTGTGATCCTTCATTTGGAGGATTAATTATTACGAAAGAATACTATCAATATCAAGTTTTTTCTAAAAAGAGTCAGTGCTGATTAAGAATGTTGAAAAAATGCAGTGGTGTTTTCTTGCCTTAAAACGCCGCTGTTCATATGAAAGACTATATCCATCTTGGGAAGAATGCTGAGGTCATGTGTGGCGATGACCACACAATAGCCCTCTGAATGCGCAAGCCGCACGAGAATATCAATAATATTCTGGCTATTTTCCTCGTCGAGATTGCCTGTGGGTTCGTCTGCCAGCAGCAATTGAGAATTCATTGACATGGCTCGTGCAATGCCGACGCGCTGCTGTTCGCCGCCAGACAGCATGTTCGGGAATCGATCAAGAACTGACTCCGGCAAAGCCACCCGTTTGACGAGTTCACAGGCCCTGTCACGGGCTTTTTTGCCCTTAAACCCCCGTAATTCCATGGGGAAGGTGATATTTTCGGATACGGTTAATAATGGAAAAAGACGGAAGCTTTGATAGATCATTGCAGCACATTCCCGGCGATATTTTGCAAGGTCCATCGTCTCGATAGATTGACCTTCAAATAGAATCTGCCCGGATGAGGGGATATCTAGCCCCGCCAGAAGAGAGAGCAGTGTGCTTTTTCCACTGCCCGACTTGCCGACAATTGCATACACCTTGCCCTGTTCAAAATTACAGTGAACGTTTTTGACAGCATCCACCTGCTGATATTTGCTGTAGTAGCTATATGAGACATCACGTAATTCAAGGATAGTCTTCAAAACAATCTCCTCAATCCCTATCGAGTAGGATTTGTAGAACTTTAGTCTGGTTCATAATCATCATTGAGATGGCAGAACCAAGAAAATAAGAAGTCAGAAAGCCCGCAATCAGTTTGAGATGTAGTGATGCGGGTTGGCCACAGATCAATTGCCAAATAATGATACCGATCCCTGTTCCGAGCAGGCAGAGGATGCTCTGCTCGTAAAAGAAACTAAAAAAGGCACGGGAACGTTTTGCGCCGAGACCCCGCATGGTTGCGAATTCGGCCTTGCGGCTCGCCACCAATAGATATGACACAGTAATGGAAATGATTGCTACCAGTGCATATAGAAATGGATAAAGTAATTTGATATACCGATTTTGCTGGGCGATGCTTGCGACTGCGTTATTAAATGCCGCATCCTTCAGGATGATGAATTCTCGGATTTTGCCAATGTGATTCACCTGTGAGTAGCCATAATTATCAAGGTAATCCTTGAAATCAATGAGCTCATGGGAATCCTTGAGTGAGAAAATCGTGCTGTGGAATACAGCCGACTTTAAGAAACGTTCGGTTTGTTCGAGGTCAAGGTCTTGTGTAAAATCAGCATCAGGGTGGATGGGACCGGAGGCAGGTTGACCTTCTCCCCAGATCAGCTTGGTATCATAGAAAAGGATCGCCAATGGGGTATAGATCGTGTCTTCAAAACCCTGTTTTTCATAACTTCCAACGACGCGTAAGTCCATATGGAGATAAATGCGGTCGCCATCCTGATTTGTTATGATTTTATCCGTGGCAACCCGGATTGAATCTCCAAGCGATATCCCGTGTTCTGCCATAAATGAAGTCGGGACGATGCAGCTTAATACCTGCGGATGAGTCGAAGGCACAGCGAGAAAAGTCTCATCTACATCCTCCAAAAAAGTCATTTCAACATCGTCAGCGTAGTAAAATTCTGGTGATTTGCGAATATTGTTTGCAGCGGTGAGGTTTGGACCGCGCCGAATGGTTTCTTCAAGGGATTCACGACGATAAGAATTACTTGGAACATACAGTGGAGAGAGATCTGTCATTTGTCCATCAGCAAATTGGGAAATTCCCAAGTACATATATGGGATATCCATCGTAACAGCTAATGCGGACAGGTAATCGGTGTGGTATAGATTGCGAATGTCATAGGCATTCAACACCAGATTCCCGATCTGCTTGCCTTTAATATCGGTGAAGTAGCCCTCGATGGTTGTGTTGTCATATATTGCTTCGAGTTGGTCTTGATAGCGTCGATTTGTTGTTGTGAGCTGCCCCAAGAAAATCACAATCGTTAATGCCAATTTAGGCACAACCAAACTACGCTCTCCACCGCGCAAAATGGAGAGTAACGCGTATTTAATGCTGCCACCTGGCAAGGTGGATGTCTTTCCTTTTGAGCTGGGGCTGGGTCCTCGCTGTTTTTTCTGACCAGGTTTGCTGCGGTTGAATGCTGCAAGCATAAAGCCCAAGCATGCAAGAATAGCCAGGACAAAGACGATGGTACCAATGATGAGGAACAACTGCCAATCAAGATCGGGGGCAAAAGAAAGGGTGCGAGTAATCGTCAAATTCCCGTTGCTAAAGCGAGAGTCGATCAGGGCAAAATTATCAGCTGCGCGGGATACTAAAAGGATGATTTGATCGTGTAGCCAGTAAGCGGTTAAGGCACCGGATGCTGTGGCAATCAGTGCTATGGCACCTGCGGAAAACAGGAAGTAACCACATACACGCTGCTTTCCTGCACCAAGCATCAACATGGTTTCACTTGTTTCACGCTGACGGTAAATGAATAGGAATCCGAACAGTGTTAAAACCGCAAGTTGAACAAAAGCGCACACAACCGTGACGATGATGGCGGTTAATAAAATGTTTTGATAGGGTAAGGCAACGGATGCATAACCCTGATCGTAAATCCGTAAGTTGAAACGCCCATGGATCTTTGATTCCATGCGGGTGAAGAAACCGGGGGCATCCTCGTTTTCAATGATGGCATATCCGACGGTATAACCAATCGGGAAGGGGGAGGTCGGTACCTCGACTGATTGTGGGACATATACATACCAGCTTTTATCCATGACAGTGTTGGTCAGACCGACCACGGTGAAAGTTTCCTCATAAGAAAAGCCATCCTCAACCCAATAGCTATTATAGACTCCCGGGTAGTCAGACACAGCAACGGAGAGTTTGAAAGTATCCCCAACGCCTATGCCAAGTCTGGCAGCCATCAAGTCTGAGATGACAGCGACCTTTGATCCATTTTGATATTCCTCTTGTTTAAAGGTGCGTCCATCGACAAAAAAGAGCTCTTCTTGATGAAAGTCTTGCAGCGCAAGAAGGTTATTTGTGGCTGAAACCAAAACGCTATTGTTGGTCACGCCTAGAGTTTGGGCGATTTTCAAAAGGATTGACTCTTCTGGGATTGTGAAATGCTGTTCATCAAACCCATCTGAGGTGATATCAATCATCCTGGGTATATTAACGCCTTTGGATTTCGTGATGGCATTATTGTAAGCTGCTGCCCGTATGTGGAGGATGGGCGAATAGCCGCGATAAGCCTCTCCAAAAATGAGATAATAACGATTTGGTTCGAAAGTGCCAAAATCTTTTTCTATGAAGATGTATTGATTGTCTTTAATGCTGGTGGAATAAAGCGAATCAAAAACGATCGCATTATAAATGTCGTTTTCTTCAGAGTAGGCCACATTCCCGACCACCAGAATTGAAAGCATTCGATCAGGCATGAATGTATCTGTGCGCCAAAATCCTTCAATGTAACCAAAGGCGCGTGATGGTGTTTCCCAGAACAGGGTTGCACCGTCATTTGTGATGGTTGCGCTATCAAAGGATTGCAGGGCTTCATCCATCGCTGGATCATAAGCGGTGTCATCCGGGTAACTGATCCCCATGTATTCAACCAACCCGATGGTCGTATAAAAATCATCGCAATCGCCAAGAAAATCTGCAACAGAAGCCCAAACACTCACACCCAGTGCCAGGGCAAGGGTGAGGGCGAAGATCAACAGCATGAATAGGGCTGTTTTACCTTTTGATCGAAGAATGCTTGTTAAACTATTTCGAAAAATCATTTTTACCCGGTGGTTGTGCTTGGTGATATCGTCAATGCGCTTCGACAATCCATCCACCCCTGCGGGTGGTGTTGAGGGAGGTAATCGGTTTGAACTTGGCAATGCGAATTTAGTGGACTTAATTAATTAAAAGACAGGTTTCTGGTCTTGCTGGTCAATTCCGATTTTAAGGAGTGTATCTTAACAGCATTCGTATAGAGCGTCAAGGTTATCTGGTACTGTTTTTGATAATTCTTCCGCATCTAAAAATGAAATGCGGGCTGTTTTACAATTATGGAATTTGAATATGTCAATTGATTTCAATTATCCATCCAATTTGAGGATAAATCCCCAAATGGGTTGGGGAATTTCCATCTGTTGGTCAATGCCGATGCCGATCGGCGCTGTCCCTTGTGCGCCATCCTCAAATGGAAAGACCAAGTTGGCCATATCCATCAGCGGAATGGTCATGGGGTCATTTTCAGGCCAAGGGTTGATTGCCTCAGGTGGAAACCCGGAATAGAAAACGCGCATCTCTCCATCATAATAATAAAATGCATGAATGGAGGGTGATGTTGATGAAAAGTATCCTAAAACTTCTGCTTCAATTTTTGTATCCAACAGATAACTAAGATGGATATCCAAACTTCCGGTATCTCCATAGAAAGTACCGACAAAATTACAATTTACTTCAATGTTGGGATCGCTTTCTAATAGTAACCGCCCATCCTCAATACGCGCAGTAAAGGGGTAATTGACAATGCACTCTTGTTCTTCTTGAACCACTGTTATTGCATGGACCTCGATATAGCCCGTGGGTAAAGGTTTTTCAGGGGTTTCTGTGATCATATTTGGCCTTAATGAAAGGGCAGTCGGTGTTAGCGTCGGTGTCAAATTTGCTTTGGGTTGAGTTTCTGTTTGAAAAATTAGATCGTCTTCTCCTGAGAGGGGTCCCCGACATGAGGCGAGTAACCCGGTCCCAAGTATGATGAATAATGTAAATATACATTTTAATTTCATCACGCAAACTCCCTTTGTTTTTTCCTCTACCTATTGATTTAACTTGGATGCTGGATCCAATAATGAGATTGCTTTGTTTGGGACTGTTTACTTGGAAGAGTTAATTACACTTTATCACTATTTGCGAAATATTCAACTACTTCAGACCGAGTAATTTCTTTTCAAATGCATCAAGGCTCGGATGCTGTTTGCTAATTATGAAACATAAGGTTCTCAAACAATGAAAAGGCCACTCAAACGAGAGTGACCTTTTGTTATTAGTAGCG
>NPIE01000863.1_pt1 | contig 55899 bp, 44 predicted proteins | sample 8637661 | NCBI WGS metagenome assembly NPIE01 (sample SAMN07420842, study PRJNA396082) | bioreactor metagenome | isolation source: sample BA12 brine-fed electro-methanogenic bioreactor BA | place: Japan: Kochi | collected 2016-12-09 | reverse complement strand
TTCTTGGCCAGGCGCGGTACGCGGATCTTGAACGGGTCTCCGAACGGGTTAGCGGCCGCACCGACGAACATGCTCGGCGGTTGCTTGATCTCGTCGCCGCTGAGGAATTTGCCCTCGTCGCGCATATACCGCACCGTCTGGACCAACTGCATCGAATCGAGGTCGAAGACATTCTGGGCCTGGGGATGATCGCCGAAGCGCTGGTGATCGCCGGAGAGGCAGAGGACATTGTTGATTCCGAACGAGGCCGCGCCGAGGATATCGCTCTGCAATGCGATCCGGTTACGATCCCGGACCACCATCTGCAATACCGGGTCGAGCCCCTGCAGTTTCAGATGGACACAGGCGGCGAGGCTGCAGAGCCGGGTCACCGAGGTCTGGTTGTCGGTAACGTTGATGGAATCCACATGATCCTTGATCAACTGGCCCTTGGTGATGATATGCGAGGCATCGCTGGACCGGGGCGGTCCGCATTCACTGGTAACCGCCTGGTGCCCGCTCTTCAATACCTTCTCGAGTCTGCTGCCGGTTACTGTCTCGGCCATTAGAAGTCCTCCAGTTTAAAGGTACGGGGGCCGCCGGCCCGATCTTTCGACCAATCTTTGATGGGTTGCACTTTTTCGTAATCATCGAGTCGCCCGAGCGCCTCCAAGCGATCGATGACCAGCTGCCAGGCGCACTCGGTGTCTTTCGAGATCTCGCACTTGCCGTTGGTCGAGCCGCCGCAGGGACCGTTGAGCAGCCGCTTGGCACAACGACTGACCGGGCAGACACCGCCGGTCAACCCGAGTACGCAATCACCACAGGCCTGGCATTTCTCGGAAAACAGTCCGGTCTCCGGAACGTCCCCGAGAAAGGTCGTGTTGAGTGCCGGATAGACCGGGGTTTTCGGATATTTGCCGGCCATGAACTGGACGCCGATACCGCAGGCCAGGCTGAGCACCGCCTCCGAGTCCCGGATCAATTCCTCGCTCTTTTCGAAAAACTCGTGCTCGCACTGCCGCTCGATACCGCTGTCAACAATCTTGATCTCCAGCCCATCCTGCACCGCCCGCATCCGCAACTGTGAGGCGAGAATCCCGGCTTCCTTGTTACCTCCCTGGTGACAGACGGCGACGCAGGTATTGCAGCCGAACACCGTGAGCTGCTTGTGGTCCTTGACCAGCTGCCAGATTTCCTCAAACGGTTTTTGTTGTCCGACGATCATAGCGTTTCAACTCCTTTATTCCATGACGATAGTCCGGGTGCACAGGCGGCTTCAGACCGTTTCCGCCGACTCGGCGGTTGCGCCGTGCTGCTTGCGCTTCAGGGCCAGCCAGATCGGCGACGGACCCAGGTCGATGATCCGCTGCGAGAACTCGGTGCAGATCTCCGCCCAACGCGGCCCTTGGGCCGCGGAAAGGTTGTAGAAATGGACCCGCTCCGGATTGATGCCGACGGTGGTCAGCAGTTTCTTGACGCGCTCGATGCGCTTGGCGGCGTTGGTATTTCCTTCCAGGAAATGACATTGACCGGGCAGTCAGCCGGCCACGAAGACGCCGTCGATGCCCCGCTCAAAGGCCCGCAGCACGTAAATCTGATCAAGTTTGCCGGTGCAGGGCAGACGGACGATCTTGACGTTGGGCAGATAGGACAGGCGCATCACCCCGGCCAAATCGGCAGCGGCAAACGCGCAATAGTGGCAGGCAAAGGCGATGATGTTGGCCCGCCAGTCGGCGGGGATCTCTTCGGGCCGCTTCTCCGGATTAACCGGCTCCGTGGTGACTTCTCCACCAGGTGTCATGCTCGCGCTCCCTCCCGAAATTGTGGTTAGTGAAGTTCAGTAACGGAATCGATCATGGCGATGATCTGATCGTCCCGGAAAAAATTGACCTGAAAGGCCTTGGCCGGGCAGATGCCGGCGCAGATACCGCAGCCCGTACATTTCACCTCGTTATGACCGACCCGGCCATCCTCGTCGATGAACGGCGAGCCAAAAGGACAGGCACGGAAGCAGGCCAGACAGGACATGCAGATATCCCGGTTGTGCTTGGAGATGATGCCGGAGACCTTCAGCTGCTCCTTGGACAGCAGCGCCCCGGCCCGGCCGGCGGCGGCCAGGGACTGACCGATGGTCTCCTCGAGGTTCTTCGGAGCATGGGCCAGACCGGCCAGGAAGAACCCTTCGCTCGGAAAATCGACCGGTCGCAGCTTGACATGAGCCTCCATGAAAAAGTCGTCGATATTGCAGGTCAACTTATATTTCTTGGCCATCTCCGGGGCATCGGGCCGCGGCCTGAGCCCGGTGGAGAGAACGACGTAATCGGCATCGATAGTCATCTCCTTGCCGAGTACCTTGTCGGGAAAGCTGACCCGACAGCGCTCGCCCTCGGTCTGCACCGTTGGCTTGTGGTCCGGGGTATAGAGAAAGAACAGCACCCCGAGATCGCGGGCCTGCCGGTAATAATCCTCTTTCAGCCCGTAGGCGCGCATATCGCGATAGAGCACCGCCACCGTCGCCTGCGGCTGCCGCTGTTTGATGGCGATGCTATTCTTCAGCGCATCCTGGCAGCAGATCCGCGAGCAGTAATTGGCCGGTTCCTCGCGGGAGCCGACACACTGGATCATCACGTAACACTCGCCGGCAGCCGAGTCGCGCTCGGCCAACTGGTCCTCGAGCTGGCGCTGGGTGATCACCTTGTCCGAATCATTATAGCCATATTCCACCGGCTGGTATTCGACACCGCCGGTCGTCACCAGAACCGCACCGTGTTCGATAACCGTACCGCTGCTCAGCGTCGTTTTGAAATTGCCGACAAAGCCGTCGGTAACATCGATGGTGGTTCCGAGATGTACGGTAATAGCGGGGTGCTCGCCGACCTGCGCGATGGCTCCGGCCAGATAGGCCTGTACGTCGTCGCCCTCCAGATTACGTCGCACCCGGCGCAGCAGCCCGCCCAACTCGGCTTCGCGTTCCACCAAATGGACCTGGTAACCTTGGGCGGCCAAAGACAGCGAGGCGTTGATGCCGGCAATGCCGCCACCGATGACCAGCGCGGTGTGGGTGACGCCGACCGAGTTCTGCGAAACCGGTTCGAGCAGCCGCCCCTTGGCGATATTCATATTGGTGATCTCGATCGCCTTGTGCGTGGCGATCTCCTTGTCGTCCTTGTGGACCCAGGAACATTGCTCCCTGATGTCGGCCAGCTCGAAGAGGAACTTGTTCAGGCCGACCTCCCGGATCGTATCCTGGAACAGCGGCGAATGGGTGCGCGGTGTGCAGGAAGCGATGATCACCCGGTTCAGGCCTTTTTCCTTGATTGTTTCCTTGACCTTTTCCTGGCCGTCCGGCGCGCAGGCATAGATCACCGTTTCGGCGTGGACCACGCCCGGCTGGCCGGCGGCCGCCTCGGCCACCTGTTTGACATCAACAGTGCCGGCGATATTGACCCCGCAATGGCAGACGAAGACCCCGACCCGCGGCTCCTCGCCACCGATGTCCCTCTCCGGCGGCAGCACCACTTCCTCTATCTCGGTGCCTCGTTGCTCACCGAGCAGGGACATGGCACGCGAAGCCGCCCCGCTCGCCTGGATCACCGTTTCCGGGATATCCTTGGGTCCCTGGTAGATACCGGCCACGTAGATGCCCGGACGGCTGGTCTCTACCGGGCGCAGCTTCGAGGTGCCGACAAAGCCGTAGGCGTCGGTGTCGATGCCGAAGGTCTCGGCAAAGGCGCGGGCCTGTTCGTGCGGCTCGAAGCCGATGGACAGGACGACCAGGTCGAACTCCTCGTTGATCCGGTGCCCGTCTTCATCGATATAGTGGATGATCAAGTTCTTGGTGGCCGGATCCTCGATGATCTCCGAGACCATGGCCCGCCGATAAATGGCCCCGCTCTCGTTCTTGGCCTTGTCGATATACTTGTCGAAATCCTTGCCGAAGGCGCGCAGCTCCATGTAGAAGACGGTGGCCTGCACCTCGGGATCGTGCTCCTTGGCGATGATTGCCTGCTTGGCGGCGTACATGCAGCAGACCGAGGAGCACCACGGGTTGGCGTTGTGGCTGTTACGTGAGCCGACGCACTGGATCCAGGCCAGCCGTTTTGGGTGCGCCTGATCCGATGGCCGCGCCACCGTGCCGCCGCAGGGTCCCGAAGCGGACAACAGCCGCTCGAACTGCAGCGAGGTGACCACGTTGGCCAGGCGGCCGTAGCCGAACTCCTGCCGGATCGCCGGATTGTAGGTCTTCAAGCCCGGGGTCAGGATGATCGAGCCGACACTCAGGTCGTAAACCCGGTCCTCGTCGGCAAAATTGATGGCCTGGGCATCGCAGGCCTTCTCGCACTTGCGGCAGACGTTTTTCGTCAGGTAGAGGCAGTAGCGCTTGTCGATCGCCCGGGTATTGGGGACCGCCTGCGGGAACAGGGCATAGATGGCCTTGCGCTTGTCCAGACCCAGGTTGAACTCGCTCGGAATCTTCACCGGACAGGTCGGCTCGCAGGCGCCGCATCCGGTGCAACGATCCGGGTCAACATAGCGGGCCGGTTGCTCGATGGTGACGGTAAAATTACCTTCCTCGCCGGCCACCGCCTTGACCGAGGCCAGGGTGTGCATCTTGATATTGGGGTGCCGGCTGGACTCGACCATGCGCGGGGAAATCATGCACATCGCGCAGTCGCCGGTGGGAAACGTCTTGTCGAGGCGGGCCATGGTACCGCCGATCGACGGCTCATCGCCGATCATGTGCACCAACAGACCGCTATCCGCCAGGTCGAGAGCGGCCTGCATGCCACCGACCCCGGAGCCGACGACCAGCACCGAGCCAACTTTCTGCCTGTTCTTCTCTCCGAGGGCGTTGAGGGTCACAGCATCCTCCTTCGGATCAGCCCCTGCCTGCGTGCGTAACCGGCATCGTGGTGATGCAGCATCGGCTGCGGGCGCTGATCGGCTTGATTCGCGTAGACTGTCGTTCGGTGTGCGCTGTACAGCCCTGACATTATCATGGAATTTTCACGGTAAGACAATCTCTTTTTTCACCATCAGCAGGGCGCTTCCTGCCGCGGCCTGCTACAAGGCAGTATTCAGCGCACTCCCTGGTAAGTACCAATTCTTCTTCGTGAACAGCTCACTATTACTGAACATCGCTAAGCGCCGTCAAGACCATTCATCACCAGCAGCGGTGCATGATTGGAGGTGAATTGCGGCGGATCACGCCTGATAATATCGGCGATCTGCGGCTGCCGGCGAAATTCCCGGTCGAGAAAGCGCCGGACCCGCCGCCGGTCCCACCCCCGCGGATGGCGGAATCCGGCATAGAGCGCCAGGTCATCGCCGGAAAAGGGCTCGGTTTCCACCTCCCGCGCCTCCGGGCTGTCCAGCGGCATATTGAAGATGGCCAGGTTGAGATAGGTGATCGCCCGGTGGTGCTCACAAACGAAGCGCAACGTCTGCCGCGCGTCGCTCTGGTCTTCGGCCGGGGTGCCGAAGAGCAGATAGACATAGGTGGCGATCCCCACCTGGCGCAGGTTCGCCAGCACCCGGGCAGCAATCTGCAGATCGATCCCCTTATCCAGGCGATCGAGCACCTGCTGCGAACCCGATTCCAGACCAAGCTTGAGCATCACGCAGCCGGAGGCCCGCAGGCTGCGGCAGAAATCAAGATCCGCCAGCTGCTCGCTGATCCGGGCAAAGCCGTACCAGGGCACACCCGGATACCCCGCCGAGAAACTCGCCAGTACCGCCGGCGGCACCGCATTGTCGAGCAGATGCAGAAGGGTTGGCCGATACCGCGCCACCAGCCCCCCCACCTCCGCCCGGACCCGAGCCGGCGATTTCATCAGAAACCGGCTGCCCTCGGCCCGCTCCGGGCAGAAACTGCAGCGGTTCCAATAGCAACCGGAAGAGCAACTGTAGGGCAACACAAATCCCGGCGAGAGATAGTCGTCAAGCGGCAGATCACCAAAATCGGGGCCGGTCGTCTCGGTATCATGACCGCCATCACGACCGAGCACTTCAAGCAAGGGACCTTCTCCCGGTCCGGCGATACAGTAATCAATCAAACCGGAAAACGGCGCCGACCAGCGTGAACTGGACATCCAAGAGGTTATCAGCCCGCCCCCCGCCACCACGGTAACCCCGGGGGCCAGTTGCCGCACCAGACCAATCAGTGCAAAGCCGCTCAAGGCCTGGCTCAGGTAATTGATGGAAAGCCCGATATACCGGGGAGCATAACGCTCAAGCAGATCGATCAGCCGCGACCGAAAGAACGGATAATAGACGCTGGTCTCCGGCTCATCGGCCATGCGCAGCAAGTCCGCACTGACTGTCGGCGAGAACCGCCTATCCTGGTAATCGGCCAAACTCACCCGCACCCGATCGTCACCGGCCATCGCCAGCACGCGGCCGATCTCATGCACCGCCTTGCGATACCGGGCTCCATTTTCATACATATCCCCCCTCCGCAAAGCCTGCAGATTGGCCTCCCGGTTTTTCCAGGCCCGGCGCGCCCAACGGTCCCGCGCATCGGGTTCCGGGCAATTCCGCAGCAGATACAGCATCCCCTCCAACCCGAGGTCGGCCACCTGACAGGTGATCCCTTGTTGCCGCAGCGCCCCGGCCAGACCGGCAATACCAGCCGGCGGTTCACCGGGTTTGGCTACGGGTGGAGAGAGCAGGAGCATCAAGACATCCCTCGGAAAAAGGGAAAAGGTATCGCAATCACCAGACATGCTACCTGATAGGCTGCAGAGACGCACTCGTTTCGAGCACGCATGAGTGTTTTATTTGGAATGAAACCGGACGAGCAGTCTATAAAAAACAGATTACCGATGATCTCGTCTCCGGGCTTGATCTCAAGCCTCACATCGTCGCTCAGACAGCACTGGGAAGTGAATGGTTCATAGCGTGGCTGAAAACCAATTATCTCGATCACACTCAGGAGCGCGAACGGCCTGCCGTCAAGAAAATCCATGTACACCTTTCTCAGAAGGCGGTCATCGATTGCCTTGAGAAACTACTTGGTGAAACGCTTGTAAATACCTCCGGAACTGCCCGCCAGATAATGATGTCAATGCTATACAAGTACGTGGGATTGAAAAATCACGAAATCGGAGAATTGTGTAATTGCGATTACTCGACGGTGAGCCAGGCGAGAAAAAGACTGCTCGTTCAGGCTGGAAAAGATGAAAGAATCCAGCGGAAAATTGATGAAATTGAAAGCGTTTTGTCAAAGATAAAGATTTGACCCTTCGCCCTTCGCTTCGCCCTTCGCAGATCTCTTTGGCATTCGCCTTTATCTATAGCGCATCACGACAAGGAGTTACCCTCGATCCTGGCCCGACCGTCGAGGGCCAACACGCCGGAGTCGTCTTCGAGAATCCGCACCGGGTTCAGATCAAGCTCCCTGATCTCCGGAAAATCGGCGAGCAGGCAGGCTACCCGGACGATCAAATCGACATAGGCGGTGCTGTCAACGGCCGTTTTGCCCCGCGTTCCCTTCAGAATTCGATACGATTTCAACGTCTTGAGTTTTTCCGCAACTTCGTCGTGGGAGGTCGGGCAGAGCGCCCGCTGCGTATCGCTGAAGACTTCGATAAAGATGCCGCCGTAACCGAAGACCACCACCGGCCCGAAGGAATCGTCCTGGATGCCGCCGACAAACATGTCATGGCCCGGCCCCGCCATGGCCATGACGCGAACCCCTTCGAATCGTGCCTGGGGATTGTGCGCCAAGAGACTCGCGGCAAGGTCGGCATAGGAGGTACGCACTTCCTCGTCAGTGCGGATATCGAGCCGGACGCCGCCTGCCTCCGTTTTATGAAGAGCATCCGGAGAGACGACCTTCATGACCACCGGATAGCCGATCTGCCGCGCTGCCTGCACAGCATTGTCACCAGCTGTTGCTACGAGTGATGCCGCGACCTTGACGCCATAGGAAACCAGCAGTTCGAGAACCTCTTCACCCCGGCTTCCTTCATGGCTATCAAGCCACGCCGCCGCCCGCTGCCGGTCGATCCCGTCGGGCCGTGACGGAATGAAGACCCCGGCACGTTTTTTTTCGTGAAATTGCTGCTGCATCTTGAGTGCCCTGATCATCTCTTCCGGGGTGTCGAAGATCGGTATGCTGAGGTTGCTCTTGATCTTCGTAACGGTCTTTGACGGGCCGAAGAGACAGACGCCGAGCGGCTTGTCGGCCGAGCGGATGGCGCCCGTGGTTTCCTGGGACAAGTCTGTATGAAACATCTTGCTGAAGATGTCGTTTCCGACCGGCATGCGCGGCCACTGGTTGACGTAGACCGCGCCGTCGATGTTTTCATTGTGCAGCGCGGCATGGAAGATATCGGCGGTCGCCTTGGGATCATACATGTCGCCCATATCGAGGGGATTGGACACATCGATAATCCCGGCGTTGCCATAGGTCGCCACCTCTTCGTAGAACGTGCTGCCCGGATCGGCAAAGGCAAAGTCCGCCTTGGCGCACAGGTCGGCCATGATCACCGAAAAGCCGCCGGCCGGGCTCATCGCCATGATGCGGTTGCCCCTCATCGGCGGCAGCCGGAAGGCCTTGGTTACCGAGACAAAATCGCTGAAAGTGTCGATACGAATGACGCCGGCCCGCTCCAGGGCCGCGTCGATGACGTCTTCATCATTTTGCATCGCCGCCGTATGGCTCATGGCCGCCTTACTGCCTGCCCCGGTGGTGTTGGCCTTGTACAGGATCACCGGCTTGGCGCAGGCTGCCGCGGCCTCGACCAGTGCCGTGCCGTTGCTCAGGCTTTCGGCATACAGGCAAATGACTTCAGTGTCCGGGTCTCTCGCGAAATAGTTCAGGAAATCGACCTCGTCGAGATCGAGTTTGTTGCCGATACTGGCAAATTTTGCCAACCCGAGATGCTCATCGGCAATCAGGTTCCACAGCGAAAGCCCGAGACCGCCGCTCTGGGTGATAACCGACATGCCGCCGTGAGGCGGGCGATACAAGGGGGTAAACGGCAGACAGAGCCCGTTTGCAGTGTTGGCGATGGTCAAACCGTTGGGACCGACAAAGCGAATGCCGTATTTCCTGGCCGCAGCGAGCAGATCATCCGCCAGCCGTTTGCCGTCGCCCCGAGCCTCGTTGAAACCACCGGACGGGATTGCCATTCGCCGGATACCATGTTCGCCGCAGGCCCGGACGACATCCGAGATGAACCGCGCCGGCAACAGCGCCACGGCCACATCGGGGACCTCCGGCAATTCCCGGACATCTTGATACATCTTAATGCCGTTGACATGTCGTTCGGCGGAGCGGGGGTTGACCCCGAAAATCCTGCCGCGATAACCCCACCTGATTAGATTGGCGAGAATGAGACGCGAGACGTTTTTGTCTTTGGAGGAAAGGCCGAAAATGACGATTGAATCGGGATAGAAGAATGTTTCCATGTCGGGAGCAGAATATCGGATCTGGTTGCATGATCGTTTTACACCACCGGTAATCACCGGGGGCTTTTCCGTAGCTACTTTATCCTTCTCTGACGCTTACGTAAACTTCCTTGTTGCGTCCGTCCGATATTTATCACACTGTTCCACTTGTTGCAGTCATGGGCAGGATCATTGATAGTCAGGTTCTCCTATCGATGGCGCCATGTCTGTCTGAACCGATCATACCCGGCAGGACCGTTGCCAAAATGGTATTATTGCAGGGCTGTCTGTCAGGTGTTAGCGATGCGTTGTAGGATTGTCGTGGCCGAACAGGAAGAGAGGTCCCGGGCAACGCACACGGAATCACACCGAAGGGCCGCGATGCTCGCTCAATTTTCGGCCCCAGACGCCATAGAACGGATCCGCGTGCCGGATGCGACCGTAATACCTGTCAGTGCGGGGACGCGGCAGACCGCGGACCGAGGTCGTTGCCAGGGAGGTGAATTGTCCTGACCTGCGGAAATACTCGAGAACCAGCCCCATCCGTTCAAATTCATGGATGTCTTTCCAGACAGAGATCGCCTTCGGTTCAAACCAACGGTTGGAGAAGGTAACGACAAACACGCCGCCGGGACGCAGCGTCCGGGCAACCTCGGCAAAAACGGCATCAGGGTTGGTGAGATACTCGATTGACGCCGTACACAGAGCGACGTCGAAATAATTATCGGGGAACGCAATGGCAGGCTGCGCGTTGAGATCCTGGACCTGAAAATCGGTCAGGACCGGATTTTCCCGCAGTTCCCGCTCGTTCAAACCGATCCCGGATACCCGGGCCGGCGCGGTCTGCTGCGGCAGGTGGGATTGCCAGCTGGCGAGCAGATCGAGCACACGCATGTCGTTTTTGACAAAGCGGCCGTAGAGTTGCCGAACACAATCGAGGGCGACATCGTCAAGGTGCTGCACGAGTCGCGGCGTCTGGTAAAACAGGGAATCGGCCGTCTCGTCGAGGCGCTCCATGGCACCGTCGACAAAAAACTCGGTGGGATTGCCGTGCCGCGGAGCCTGCATGCCAACACCCTGCCAGATGGTTTTCCAGCCAGTCGTGAATGCCTCCGCCCCGCTCTTTGTCTTTGTGGGAAACGGAACCCACCGTGGCACTGAGCTTAAGAGGCCGGCCGGCGAGCGGATGGCCCAGATCGACCGTCACGGTACTATCGCTGACGCCGACAACCCGGAACGGCTCGACATTGGCACTGAAGATTCCCGGCACATCCCGGAGAAGGCCTTTCGGATAGAATCGCCCGGACAACGGCGCCATGTCCGGCCGGTTGATCCTTACCGGATCGAATTGCCCGCGCGCCAGTTGGCAGGGCCCGTTGGCTCCGTCATCAGGGAACACCTCGTCCCCGGTCAGGGTTACGCTCACTCGGTCACCCTGCCGCTTGCCGGACAACTCCCGCTCCAACGGGGAAGGCAGGATGTCTCGCCAGAAGTTGACCGATTGGGCCAGATACGCGTCCGTATGTTCGGCAAACTCACTGGACCAATGTATTTCAAAAAACAGATCGGCAACAGCCCGGGAGGAGATGATCTTCATGACGGTCGGTAATCGCGTGTCTTGTTCCTTTCGTACTCATTGACACCGGGGAAGCATATCCATACCCTTGATGGCATGCCTGTGCAGCAAAGGCGCCGCCCCCGGTTCTGTCAGAACCGATACAGCTGTCAATCTAATCATTCATTGGATTCGTGAGGAGTCGATACCGGAAAAAAAAAGAGGGCTCATCAGACCGGCGGGATCCCATTTCTATCAGAGGGAAAGACAACATCACTCCATTCGGGCGCTTTCCTGGCATGCGAAGATCGCTTCGGCCAGACCGGCCCGACCATCTCCGTTGACATCGGCTCCCGACTCCGGGTAGTCGGGACGCAACTCATCGGTCGTAATACCGGAAATGATCTGCAGGGCAATCATGGCGTCCACCAGTCCAACGCTGCCGTCGCCGTCGAGATCGCCGGCCAGTGCGGCAGCAGCATACTCGAATGCCCCGAGATCGAGAAGGCTATCCGACGCTCGCCACAGCTCCTCGGCGTCGGTCGGCACTGCCCGCTCCGGGGGATGGTGGGAGGGTGGGTAATGCGGAGCGGGAAATGGATAACCGGCAGGTCCGGCAGGTATCTGATCGGTCCGATCACGCAGTGGGCTGTTTGGTGCCGGCTTCAGATCAAGAGCGCTAAAGTCGATAAAACCGGGAGCGCTGCCGGTCATGGTATCGGTCCATTGACCCGGGACATTGGCGGCTCCCGTCCTGACCCAATTGTTGCTGCCGGCAATCACCGGAGAGCCACTGACCCATTCGGCCTCCACCTGTCGAACCAGATCTGGTGCTGCATCGGCACGGTAGAACACGTTGTTGTGCATCTCCAGGGACTCGATGCCGTCAAAAATACGAAAGATCGCGTTGTCATTGGCAATGATGGTATTGTTGACAAAGCGGTATCGCCCCTGTGACTGCCCGGTGCCGTCACCGCCGACACGGGCGACGAACGATCTGTCGTTGGTCTTGCGCAGCACATTGCCGACCACATCGAAATCTTCCCGCTTCAAATCTTCCGACCAGCCGTCGGGTGCACCGCCGGGATCGGGTCCGATCAATTCGAGCTCGTGATAATAGGCGCCTTCGATCCAGTTGTAATAAATCTCGTTGCGCTCTGCCCGGGACTTGACATTGTTGCCGCCGTTGCCGTCGTGGATATAGCAATACTGCATCCTGAAGATGCTGCCCGGCCGGTTGACTTCGTCGGTCGCCATGTAGATCTGATGGTGCCGATCGCCACTGCCGCACTGGTACACTTCAACATATTCGAGGAGCAAGGATCCGGAACCACCGTCGGCGCCGAGAATGCCGTGGGCCGGGCAATCGTGCACCACCGTGTTGCGCACCGTCAAGGCATCGGCCTGGTGATAGATGCAGCGCTGACTGCCGCCGGTTACCTCGAAATTGTCAAAGACGTAATGATCGGCGCCCGGCCCTGACAACGGCGAGGTGGAGAAGGCCACGCTGTTGCCCCCCCCCTGAGATAACCGGTCGCCGGCCGTTGATCGTGATGCCCCGGATCTCGATCTTCCGGTCCGGCAGCCCCGGGTTGGCAAAAACCACTCCGCCCGGATAGCTGTGATCGCCATCGACCTCAACGATATCTCCCGGCGCAAGCATCCCGGCGACAGCCTGGAGGGTTGCATACGGTTTGCCGGGACCGACTTGATAGCGTGCGCCAAAAGACTGCTCCGTCGCACTCAGCGACAGGCAGAGCAGTAACCACAAGCATAATCCATGTTTCATTCTCGCTCCTGCTCCCATGGGTGATATTGCGACTGGCGCCACGAACGTTCTCAGCAATCCTCCATGTTCTTCCCTGGGCAGTTGGCTCAAGGGGACTTTCCTGACCATTCCTGACAATTCACAGGCAACCGGAGTCAACGTACAAAGCATACCTGGAAGCGGCTGCCTCACTGAGCAGGGAAAGCCCATATCTCAGCGTGGATGTCCAATCATTATTGGCCGGCCAGGACCTGGAGCACCGAGATCGCATCGGCCGGACCAACCCGGTGGTCGCCATCCATGTCGAGCAGCTCCAGCCCGGGCCCCACGCCGCCGGTCAGCACCTGGAGAATGGCGACGACTTTCTCCAGCGAGTAAAACAGAGAACCTTCCTGAAATACGACCACCGAACCATAGGGAGCAATGGTCACGGCATCGCCGAGCTGCCCACCGGCGGCATCGAAGAGCGGTGCGGAACCGAGCGGTACCTGGCGGGGCGTCCCACTGTCGTTGATGATAATCCGGGTTACCGGCGACGCCCCCGGCGGACAGGCGCTGGCGTTTGGGTCACGACCGGTGCCGGACGCCTGCCATTGCGGCAGGGTCAACACTGAACTGCCGTTTCTGATGCTTGCCTGGCTAACAGGGTTGCACAGCACTTCATTGTCATAGCTGCCGAAAGCAAAGGCGGTGTTGGTACGCATGGCCAGCTGGTCGGCAGCGGTTGCCACCAGAATATTTCCCTGGGCCGTATTGTGATAACTGGAACCATTCGCCCCGGCGAGATACAACTGGGCACCCTGGTATGCACCCGAACCATTGTCGTAACAGGTATTATTGCTGATGACCGTGTTGCTCGCATAATGCGGGTAGATGCCGTGCGAACGGTTATTGGCAAAGGTATTGCCGGTGACGATGTTGCCGCTGAGGTTGGGCTGGAAGAAGATGCCCATGCCCATCTGGTTGTCGTCGAAATCACCGCCGTTATGCGTTCCCGAAGACGGTCCGCGATTGCCCCAGGTTTCGGTGACGATATTGCCTCGAATGGTAGTGCCGGGGCTGTTGACGAAGATGCCGCCGCCGTCGTCCAGGGTCAGCAGAGACCGGCGGATGATGTTGTTTTCAACGAGATGGTCGCCGCCTTCCAGGTGGATACCGACATAACCGGTATTTTCAATGACATTGCCGATGATGCTCAGGCCGCGCACGCCGTAAGTCCTGACAGCGCAAGCATGGGCAACACCGTCGCCGCCATAACCGGCGATCACCGCGGTATTGCGCAGCACATTGTGGCGAAAGGAGCTCTGCCCCGGATTCCAGCCGCCGTTATCGGTTGTCGCGATGAACTTGAATCCGAAATCAAGGATGCCCTCAAACTCGTTGTTCTCGACCACCAGATCGGTCGAATTCCAGGCCATATTGACACCGACCTGGCCGATATTTTCAAACCGGCAGTTACGGACGGTGACCCGGTCGGACTGGTTGATGTTGACTCCATCGACCTGCTGGTGGCGGAAGGTCAGGCCGTCGATGACGGTGCCGTGATAGTGCCAGAGCAGATCGCAGCCGAGCTCGCGGACCGACCCTTCGACCAGCAGCGTATCGGGGTGAACGCCGCCCGGGGCGTAAAGGTAGACCCGGCCCGTCGCCGCATCGAAGTACCACTCGCCCTCATGGTCAAGTTCGCCGAGCACGTTGTCGATATAGTAGCCCCACCCGGGCTGGATGGTGTCGGCCAGGGTCTCGGTCAGATCACGATCCATGGTAATGGTGCCGCCGGCGGTCGACGAGACGATCTCCCGGGTCTCGAACAACCAGCTGAAGGTACGGATGCGTACGGTGCCGCCGACCCAATAGCCGGCCGGCTTCCCGTACGCTCCGAGAACCGGGTCGGTGAACTGCCGCTTGCTGCTGCTGGTCCCGACTTCGAGCCAGCCCTCGTCCGGATCGGGAAGGACTGTTGCCACGTTGGGATACCGGGCCAGCAGCATCCGCCGGTTATCGACAAACAGGTGCCTGATCGTTTCACCACCACCGAGGCTTTCGGAAACATCGGCTACATAAACCGATCCACCATGCAGGGTCCAGCCGCTGATCTCGATGCTGCCGCTGATAACCGGCCGCTCGCCTTCACCGTAAGCGGCCAGGGTGGCGTCCTGCGTCTCACCGGCCAGATGAATGGTCCCTCGAAAGACGTCGCCCCGGCGAAAAAGAAACGTCGACCCGGTGGCCGCTGAACGATTCAGGCTGTTGACCCTGTCGATCGTTTGCCACGGAGCGCCGCTGCTGAGTCCGTCATTGGCGTCGGAGCCGTCGGCTGCGATGTAATAGGTAGCGGCGAGGCATGACAGCGGGCCGAGAGACACGGAACCGATCAAACAACAGGATACGACAATGTGCTTGAGCATCCGACAAATCATGGTCTGCCTCGATGCCTCTCTCAGGGACCGGCGATATGGCTGAGCAGGTAGATAACATCGGCCATGGTGATTTTTTGGTCACCATCGGTATCGCCATTGAGCGAAACCGACGGTGAGTAACCGACCAGCACCTGCAGACCGATGATGGCATCGGCCGCGCTCAGGTCGGTGTCGCCGTTCAGATCTCCTTTGCGGGTAAACAGGGCAGTCACCGCCCGCTCGCCGCTCATCGTCAACGCACACGATGCCGTGCCGGAACAATCGCCGCCCCAACCGGCAAAATTCCAACCATCGTCGGTCGACGCCATCAAGGCAACGGCCGAATGCTCAGGAAAGTCGGCGGAGCAATCGGCCCCGCAGGATATACCGCCCGGCTCGCTGCTAACGCTGCCGCCGCCGGTAACAACAACGGTCAGTGGATGCGTTGCCACGCCGCCATCCCAGCCGGCGATACGAGCCCACAGCCACCAGGCAGCGTAGGCCTTTTGATTGGCGTTGAGCGGCTGGCTGTGGGCGGAACTGCAACTATACCAGTCAATATCTTCCGTGTGTGCATTTTGCCACTCGGTTGCCCAGTTTCCCAAATGTGCCCCGCCGGCTGATGCATAATAATCACACGTGTCATCAACAAATTCAAAATAATCACCATCGGGGTTGTAGCGTTCGATGTCGGCAAAATCATACAAAACCTTGTTCTGTGCTTGGCAATAGTCCCGTATTTGCTGATTCCTTGCCTTGGTATTGGCATCGGCAGAAATTTCCGTATGACCGGTCATATAAACAAAAGTGATGCCCGGATACTCAAGCTCAAGTTGACTCATCGGCGCCAGGTAATTATCAATCATTGTCTGCTCAGAATAACCGGACACCTGTCCACACCATGACCAGACAATAACATTGACATCGGCATGGGCTGCATTGGACCCTCTTCCGATAACTGGATCGGGATCGCCCAGATAATTGCGCGTGTTGTTTACCCATTGCGGAAAATAGCCGACATCTCCCCCCATGGCATAATCGTGGAGATCGAGTGCGCCGTCGGTGCCGCCATTATTCCAGGCGAAGATATTGTCAGGCAGTGTCAGGCCGCGTCCGCCGCCGTTGGCAAACCCAACCAAACCGCTCATCCCGCTGGTCACCTGGCTGCCATGGGAAGTATGCCCGTAAGCAATATGTAACGAGGCCTTCGCCGCATTGATCGCCGCCTCCGGTACCTGCGTGATATCGGTATGTTCATGATTAACAACAAAAGCACAGCTGACTTTCGTCCACAACAACACAAGCAGTATCGCCCCCAGCCACTTCCCCGCACGTAAGCGCTTTTTCATCTCTCCCCTCTCTCTCTCTCTTCAGTCGTGGTCGTCTTCGGCCGAAATGATACCTGCCGATCTTCCCACCCGAATAAAGCAATAATTATGCCATACTAGCTATATCGACCAACCGGGGCACGATAACCTCCGGTTACCCATCAAACGAAAAAACTTGGAAACTCTGTTTTCGTTTTTCCTTCCTACCGGAAACAAAGTATCCGTGCTGGCGACAACAAAGGTGACAATTATTGGCGGCTCCTGACATAAAACGGTACACTGGAGCTGTTGGCCACTGCGGCAGGACACGACTTGCCGATCGGCCTTTGTCATGCTATGGTGCCACCGGGGCAGCCGCGCACCCGCTGGCATCTTCACCGGCGCGGAGTTCACGGTCCGTTTCGTTTTTTCCTTGTCACCGCAGACCGGATGGTTCACATTGCCGCACGAACAAAAGGCCTGAACCCAGGACCAACACCCAGCGCATGCACATTCATATCGCCAAGCGTGGATCGGACCATTTCCTGAAAGCCAGCTATCCGGTGCGAGTCGGCATCTATACGGAAGTTGCAACCGATTCCAGCATCCTGCATTTCAATCTCAACCAGGAGATCATCCGCGCCCAGGGCACAGGCGGTGACTGGCCGCATCCGCAGGAGTGGCTGCAACGCACCGTCGGCAACGACTGGGTCTATTATTCGACCGGCGGCTATACCGGCGTCTTTGAGACCACCGGCGAATACTACCTGCCCAACCTGCCGTACATCACCAACAACGCACTGGGAGGTTCGCCGCTGCGCAACCGGACCGTTGCCGCACTGATACAATCCTGGCACCCAAGCCTGCTCGCGCTGCAGGCAGCCGGCGACCGATTGCCGGCTACCGCCACCGCCTTCCTGGCTGCCGCGGCCAGAAACGACCCGCCCCATTTGGCTCGGCGGGCACAGGACTTGTTCGCGATCATCGGCGGCCGACCTTCCGTGCTACCGCCTGACACCAGGCATGTGGATTACCGGGTCATCCCGCTCACCGTCTGCCGCGGTTGCCTCTATAAATGCAGCTTCTGCCGAGTCAAGAACGACACTGCCGTCACGCCGCTGTCACGCCGTGAAATAGACGAGCAGCTCGATCGACTCGCCGACTATTTCGGCGACGAACTGGCCAACTACAACAGCGTCTTTCTCGGCGAGCACGACGCCCTGCTGGCCAAGCCGGAGCTGCTCTGTCATGCCGTCGAGCAGGCCCATGCCCGCCTTGGTCTTGCCGAATCGGCGATCGTTGGCAGCAACGTCTTCTTGTTCGGCTCGGTCGGCTCATTGCTCGGGGCACCCCGGCAATTGTTTGCCGAACTCGACGCGCTGCCCGGCCGGATTTACATCAATCTCGGCCTGGAATCCGCGGACCAGGCCACCCTCGGCCGGCTCGGCAAGCCCCTGACGGCGGCGGCGATCCGACACGCCTTCAGAACTCTGCTCGAAATCAACGAATCGTTTCCTTCCATCGAGATTACCGCAAACTTCGTTATTGATGACAAGCTCGGCAAAAATCACTACAATTTACTGATCTCGTTGATCAGGGACGGCGTTGGCCGGAAACGGGACAAAGGTGCCATCTATCTTTCCCCACTCCGCTTCGACAGCCCGTCCCGGGCCCGGCTCTTTACGTTTTACGAGTTGAAGCGACACAGCAGGCTGCCGCTTTTTCTCTACACCATTCAGCGACTCTAGCGGGCCAAGCCGCCGTTACCATCAAGGAGCACCCATGAGCGACGCGCAGCACATGCGAAAAGCCATCCTGGCCGCCCGCGACCACCTCAATGCCGAAGAAATTTCCGCCAACAGCGAGGCCATCCGCCAGCGGCTCCTGGCCAGCGACGAAATCACTGCCGCCGCCACGATTTGCAGCTACGTCAGTTTCCGTAGCGAAGTGCAGACCCTGCCGCTGATAGAATCCCTGCTGGCACGCGGCAAACGAGTTGTCGTACCGCTCACCAGAATCAGCGAACGAAGGCTCGATCTGGTCGCCATCGACGATCCGGCAAACGACCTCGTCCCCGGTTATTGCAACATCCCCGAACCCCGCGAGGCCCTGCTGCCCAGGCATCTGGTCGACCCGCAGGATCTCGACCTGATCATTCTGCCGGGATCTGTCTTCGACCTGCGGGGCGGCCGTTTCGGTTACGGCGGCGGCTACTATGATCGGTTGCTTGCCCAGGTCCCCGGCGCTGGCCGGATCGCTCTTGCTTATGAATTGCAGGTGGTCGACAGACTGCCGCTGGCCGAACATGACGAACTGCTTGATCGGATCGTGACGGAAAAGCGGATCATCAACGGGAACCGGCACCGCTAACAAGTCGCAATCTATTTCAAGCGACCCGACCGCTCTTTTTTTATAGCGCTTCCGAGAGGTGAGGTCACAGCGAACGATGCTGCCGACCGTCGCAACCCTTCGGATCGGTTGGCTCTCCCGGAGGCTGTATCGCCAATGCCCGGCCGGCCGAAGAGCCAAAACGGAAGAGGTGCGGGCAGGACGTTGTCAGGTTCGGCAACCAGGCTCGACGATGTCGTAAGAGAATTGACTTTTACCACCTCCGCCGGTAGATTCGATAGCGTTGCCCGAATCCATGGCGACGGCAACCATACATGATCCGACAAGATATGTTTTTTGTACATGGCTTCATGTCAACCACGGGCTTTAAGCGCCTGTCCATAGATCAATCACGGCCGCACGGGGGATGCCGCCCTCCAGGAGGTGCCATGACCTGACCTTTGCCGACCAGACCGTATTTCCGCCGCACGGCAGGAGCCATGAGGACGTCCGATGCCTGACAGGACGTTTCGCAGCAACCACATCTTGCGGGAATGATTATGAAGATCCTCCTTGGAATAGCCCTTCTGATTTTTCTGGCCGGAGTCTTGTATCGCGGTCGCAGCTGGTTTTCGCAGGGTATTCAACCAACCGGCCAACCGCAGTCGCCGGCAACCCGAATTTCGGCGGCACTACGCGGCTTTGGCGCAACTCTGGCAAGCACCGACCTGCTGGTGTTGGGCAAGACCCTCGTCACCGATGTTCTTTTGCAGAAACGGCTCCTGGCCAAGAGTGTCAGACGCTGGCTCGCCCACAGCCTGATTTTGGTCGGTTTCCTGCTACTGCTCTTCATGCACGGCCTCGGCACCGGCGTCAGCGAATTCTTCTTTCCCAGCTATTATTCGACTCTGCAGCCGTTCCTCACGTTGCGCAACGTTTTCGGCCTGCTTGTCCTGGTCGGTCTGGCCATTGCGCTGCACCGGCGACTGACCGATAAACCGCAGCGGGTCAAGAGCCTGACCAGCGACTGGCTGGCCCTGGCCTTTGTGGCAACCATCATCATCAGCGGCTTTCTGCTGGAAGGGGTGAAAATATCATCCTTTGACGCCTACCAGACGATGGTCGACGATTATGGCGATGTCGCCGACGAAGCGGAGGAACTTGCCCTGGAAACCTATTGGGCCGCCGAGCAGGGGCTGGTTCCGGTCAACGCGGTCAAGCCGTATGACCCGACGTTGGTCGAGGCCGGTCGGGAGATCAGCTCGCGCAGCTGCATCGAATGTCACGCCCCGGCGACCGGCGCCTTCGTCAGTTTTTCGGTCGCCAAGGTGATCGGGCCGCTCGCCTCGGCGCTCGGCGATGGCGGTGTCGTAACGGTCCTTTTGATGCTGCACCTACTCAGCTGTCTAGCCCTGCTCGCCTGGCTGCCGTTCAGTAAGATGTTTCACGTTATCTCGGTGCCGGTTTCCCTGCTGATCAACGGCGTGCTCGGTTTCAAGAAAGACCCGGCAGAACCGGCAAACACGCTCACCCGCCAGCGAATCGGCCTCTCTGCCTGCACCCATTGCGGTGCCTGCAGCGAACTCTGTTCGTCGCTGATGTTCTATGAGTCGTTCCAGAACGACTTCATCCTGCCGTCCGAAAAAGTTCAGCTGCTCAAAAAAGTCGCCGCCGGGCAACCAGTCGACCGGGCCACGTTGACCCACCTGCAGAAAGGCCTCTATATCTGCACCAGTTGCGACCGCTGTTCGACGGTCTGCCCATCGGGCATCAATCTGCGTGAACTCTTCGTCAGTGCCCGCTATTATCTGCTCGGCCGCGGTATTCCGGAAACCTCACTGCTCAGCCATTTCTCGTTTCCGCTGGCCCTGGCCCGACGCTTTGCCGACGAGCACCTGCTGGCCCTGAAAAAACTGCAGGAGCTGTTCAACCAGCGCTTCCGGAAGCTGGCCGACCTGTCCGGTCTGAGCCTGGCGTCAACGCCGGCCTCGGTCGGCACCGACAGTTACCGAAGCTGCTATACCTGTCAGCGCTGCACCAACATCTGCCCGGTGGTGCGGCTCTACGACGACCCGGCGGAGCACCTCGACCTGCTGCCGCACCAGATCATCTACAGCCTCGGCATCGGAAACCGGGAACTGGCTATGGGCGCCCGGATGATCTGGAGCTGCTCCACCTGCTACCTCTGCCAGGAGCACTGCCCGAACCAGGTGGAACTGACCGATATCTTCTATCGGCTCAAGAATGCTGCGATCAAGACCATCGACTCAGGAGGCACAGCATGAAACTGGCGTTCTTCCAGGGCTGCAACATCCCAATCCGTATCGAACAATATGCCGTTTCCACGCAGGCCGTGCTGCAACGATTCGGGGTCGAGCTGGCGGTTGTCCCCGAATTTACCTGCTGCGGCTATCCGGTCCGCAACGTCGACGAAGAATCCTATATCATGCCGTCTGTCCGCAATCTGGCCATTGCCGAGAAGATGGGCCTCGATATCATGGTTATCTGCAATTGCTGCTTTGCCAGCCTGCAGAAGGCCAGAAGCGTGCTGGCCGGTGACCCGCAACTGGCCGCCAAGATCAACCAATTGCTGGCCAAAGAGGATCTGCATTATACCGGAACCGGCGAGGTCAAACACTTTTTGACGGTGCTGCACGACGACATCGGCGTCGAGGAAATCAAGAAACAGCTGGTCAATCAGTTCAGCGGCCTCGATCTGGCCCTGATTCTCGGTTGCCATATCCTCAGACCACGCGAAGTGACGCACTTTGACGATTCGTTCGTGCCGGCAATCACCGACGACCTGGTTCGTCTGACCGGCGCCACCGGCCTGGATTGGCAGGGCCGACTCGAATGCTGCGGCGCCGCGCTGGCCGGTCTGAACAACGAGGTCGCAGATCGTCTGCTCAACGAAAAGATAAACGGCGCCCGCGCTGCCGGTGCCGCCTTTATGGTCCCGATCTGCTCTTATTGCCACCTGCAGCTCGATACCAATCAACTGCAGGTCAGGGCCGGCGGAGCGGATTACGAGACCCTGCCGGTTCTGCTCTATCCCCAGCTGCTCGGCCTCTGCCTCGGAATCGACGAGAAGATCCTTGGTATCGAGCAGAACAATACCGTCAACGACCGCGTTCTCGACCAGCTGAGAGGCCTACTCGGCCCACCGGTCGAGGATAAAAAGAAAAAGCGCCGCAGCGCTAAAACAGGAACAACTAATGAGTAAAATCATCGCTTTTGCCGGTAAAGGCGGCGTCGGCAAGACCACCGTGGCCGCCCTGGTCATCCGTCATCTTGCCAACAGCGGCCAGACACCGATTCTCGCCGTGGACGCCGACCCGAACAGTAACCTCGGCGAGACCCTCGGCCTTGCAGTGCCGACCACCATCGGCGACATCAGGGAAACCTTCATGCGCGACCCGCAGGGCGTGCCATCCGGCATGGACAAGGCCATTTACCTGGAGACCCTGGTCGAACAGGCCCTGATCGAGCAGCCGTCGTTCGATCTGCTGGTCATGGGCCGCCAGGAAGGACAAGGGTGTTACTGCATGGTCAACAACATCCTCAACCGCTTTACCGATCGACTGGCCGCCAGCTATCGCTACATGGTGGTCGATAACGAAGCCGGCATGGAACACTTGAGCCGGCGGACAAGTGGCCGGGTCGACAACCTCTACCTGGTCACCGACTACTCCCTGCGCGGTTTGAGAGCCGTCGGCCGAATCAATGCGATGCTCGACAGCCTCAAACTACAGGTGCAGGATCTCGGCATCGTCGTCACCCGGGCGCCCGCACAGCTCAACGACACCTTTCTCAGGGAAGCGGAAGAGATCGGGCTGCCCATCGTCGGGATCATTCCCGACGACCCGGCCCTACTCGATTTCGATATGGAAAAGCGCTCACTGCTCGAGTTGCCCGATGACTCGCCGGCAGTGCAGGCCGTCGATCGACTGCTCGCCGCCACCTGCCCTGCCTGAAAGCCGTCCACAGCAATCGGATGACCGGCACGACGCCGGGAGGAAGCCCATGGGAGAACAGGTCACCGTCTTTAGCGCCTACCCCTTTAATGTCGGCCAAAAAATAAGGATCGAGGGCTCTCGGCGAGGGGGCGATTGGGAGGTTATCGGCATCGACGAACATACCGTGACGTTGCGTTGCCCCATTTCCAAACGGGAGTTCACGTGGCCGATCTTCTGCTATCACATCGCCGACGAAGCAGACGCCGAGTGGCCGAAACCCTGAAGGCGACGGGGTAATTTCAATCAGTTCACATGCACAGCGCGGCGTGCAGCGCCCGCTGAGCGTCTGCAAACTCCTTACGCTCGACGACGAACTGCATATTGGTCTGGCGAGTGGTCTGCGAGACTGCCAGGATATTGATCCCTTTGCTGGCCAGGGCCTGCGCCCCCTTGGCCAGGATACCTGGCTGACCGATATTGGAACCGATAGCACAGACAATGGCCACCGGCCGGCTGGTCACGTTCTCGAACAAGTCGCTCAGTTCGGCGATCAGGTGCGGAGAACTGTCTTTTTCGGCAATAATCAGATCGATGGTATTGGCGTTGGTCATCTTGCTGATGTAGGAGACCTGGTGACGGGCCACTATCTCCATGATCCAGCCGTCGAAACCGACTTCGCCGACCATCCGGGCATCGTGGATAGCCAGACAGAGAACGTTATCCGAACCGGTAACGATCTCGACTTTTGATTTTGGCGCAATAAAATCGTTGGTGATGAGTGTTCCGGGATGGTCCGGATCAAAGGCGTTTTTCACCCGGATCGGTATCGACTTCGTTTCCAGCGGTTTTGACGCCTTCGGATGGATGGCCTCCATGCCCACATCGGCCAGTTGATCGGCAACGTCGTAGTTGGTGTTACACACCGGATGGGCGTTTTCGGCACCGATGACCAACGGATCTCCGGAGCAGAGGTGGTATTCCTTGTGAATAATCGCCTCGGCGGCGCCGAGCAGGACGGCGACCTTGGAGAAGGTCACCTCCGAATAGCCGCGATCGAATTCGCGCATGATACCTTCCGTGCCTTTGGTGTAACCGGTGGCAAAACAGACGGTCGAGAACGGGTCGATCTCGTCGAAGCAGTCCTTGATCCGTTGATCGATGGTCAACTGCCGCCCGTCATCCCAACCGCTCAGATCGACATAGGTCGAGTCGTAACCGATATTTTTCAGGATGTTGGCGGAATTGAAGGCGCTGTGCATCTCGCCGAGCGAGGCCAACAACTCGCGCGCCGCCAGCAGGAGCTCGGTTCGGGTGACATAGCCGGAGGCAAGTACGTTTTCCATGCTGCGCAGGATGTTGATCGACAGATCGATCCGGTCGCCGATGAAATCGTTGGCCTCGGCCAGGCTGAGACCCGTCGGCACCAGGCTTTCGTTGATTTCGATCAGGCGATCCCGTAAGGCCAGCATCTTGCGGGGATAGTTCTCCTGGTCCTCGAAGAGTTTGTAGATCCCCGGCTGGCCGGTCTTCTTATGTTCGAGCAGATCGTTGGTCACTCCGGCGTAGGCGGATACCACGTACACCCGACCATAAATATCATCTTCTTTGCGCAGGATGATATTATTCAATATCTCCTGAAAACGAGCCATCGAGGTACCGCCTATTTTCTCAACACGAAGGTTATGCCGTTTCATTGTCGTTCCGTTTACTTCATTGATTATAATAGTTCACCCCGAAACGCAGTCGCCTCTTTTCTACCTGGGGAGATGCGATTTCGGGGAAAATCAAAGCACAGGACCCGAACCGGTGATGGACGGGATTTTTCGAACCTAGCCGAAAAGCGCTTCGAGAACAACTGATTTTGCTTTTTGCACCGACGAGCACTATGCTGTAGGCAAAATAACCGACACTGCACCGCACCACCGGTCGCCGGGCCGTCGTCGGCACAGAAATTCCGGCCGGCCCGGCAAAGTCGGTCGTTTCTGGGAAATCGCTATGTTCTGGAGTTTTTTGCTCTACCTGTTCTACGGCCTGTCCTTCTTTACGCTTGGCGTGGCAATCCTGTCGCGGGATGTTCGCTTCAGCCAACTGGCCATTGCCAAAATCCTCTGGCTACTCGCCACATTCGGTATCGTCCACGGTTTTCACGAATGGCTTGAACTGCTCGACCTGCTCGATCTCGAATTGCAGGGTCCGGTCTTTTCCCTGTTCAGGTTGATTGTCGTCAGCATCTCTTTCTTCTGCCTGCTATACTTCGGCCTTTTTCTCAACCTGATCACCATCTCCGGTGAACAGGCCCTGCAGACCACCGCTCCGACAATCAAAGCCCTGATCGGCGGCTGTGCCCTGACCCTGGTCACCACTGCCATCTATCTGGACCTGTCGGGCGGTTCGGATATCACTATTCGCCGGATGATCGCCTTTCCCGGTGGACTGTTGGCCGGTGTCGGCCTGATCGCTTACTCAAGAACCGTTCGCCCCTATTCCGACGGTGTCGCCAGAAACTTCGTGTTGGCCGGCAGTTTCATGATCTGTTACGCGGTGTTTACCGGCCTCTTTCCCTCTACCACGACAATTCCCGGTCTCGGTCTGCAGGTGATCGTTCTCCGCGGCATCAGCGCCCTGCTGATCATGTATTTCACCATTCGCGCGCTGTCGGTCTTCAACCTGGAGCAGCACATGCAAATACAGGAAAAATTGCTGCGTTTCTCGGAATCGGAAAAGCTCGCCTCAATGGGTTTCCTGGCAGCAGGCATTGCCCACGAGATCAACAACCCGCTGACCAACGCCTCACTCAACCTGGAAATGCTCAAAGACCTCATCAAAAGAGAGCCGAAAACCGAACGCAAACTCGCCGCCATCGAACGCAACATCGAACGCGCCTCACGTATCGCCCGGGAGCTGCTTCATTTTTCTCGGGAGAAACAAACCGTCATGGAAGCGGTCGATCTCAACCAGGTCATCGAGGGCTCCCTGCACCTGATAAAAAATCATCAGCTCAGTTCGATCATCCATTTCTCATCCCGGGACATCCCATCCATCCGCGGCATCCCCTGGAAACTGGAGGAAGTCTTCATCAATCTGCTGATGAACAGCCTGGACGCCTGTACCGCAGGGGACCGGATCGACATCGAGACCTGTTACGATTGCCCAAGGGTCATGGTCATCATCTCCGACACCGGACACGGCATCGCCGAAGAACATCGGCGCAAAGTGTTCGACCCGTTCTATACCACCAAGGAGATCGGCAAGGGCACCGGACTCGGTCTGTCGGTCTGTTATACGATCATCAAGCAGCATACCGGTGATATTTCTCTGATGAGCAGCGAACATGGCGGCGCCGTCGTTACCATCACCTTGCCGGAGACACCCCATGACCACTAAAACGATCATCGTTGTCGACGACGATGGCGACCTTCGCGAAGGTATCGTCGAAATCCTCACCGACAACGGATTCACGGCCATCGGCTGCGAAACGGCGGAAGCGGCACTCAGCGCCATCAAGCTGCACCGGCCGCAGGTCATTATCGTGGACAACATGATGCCCGGCATGGGCGGCATGTCGTTGATACCGATCGTCAAGCGTGATTATCCAGGTGTGAAGATCATTATGATCACCGCCTTCTCCACCGTCGATAATGCGGTCGCCGCAATGAAAAGCGGAGCCGACGACTACCTGGCCAAACCTTTCAAGCGCAACGATTTGCTGATGGCAGTCAAACGAAGCCTCGAATCGCTCAGATTCGAAGAGCAGCTGACCGATCCCTGCCTGGATGAAGCACTGTCCTGTCTGTCCAACCAGATCAGGCGTCAGATCCTGGTGACACTCTCCACGCAGGGGAAAATGCGGTTCATGGACATCACCCGATATCTGGGTATCAGCGATCATACCAAGGTCAACTTTCACCTCAAGAATCTGCGCAGCAACAATCTGATCACTCAGGATCGGGGAAAAGCATACCTGCTGACGGCGCAAGGAGAAAAGATGGTCGGCTGTCTCGACCTTCTCTCCCGGAAATTTTCGAGCTGAATCCCTCAGCATCAGGTAGCGACGAACACATACAAACACCGGGATTGCCGATACAATTGGTCCGTTGAACGTGAGCGCGGGACAGGTTAAACCTGTCCCGCCGTTGGTTCGTTAGCGGAGGACAGGCTAAAGCCAGTCCCGCCGTTGACTGAGATATGGCCGGCCGTCAGCCCTGGTAAGGGGGGTAATCCGTGTAGCCTTCCGGGCCGGGCGTGTACCAGCGCGACATATCGTCGTACGGCGCCATCGGCCAGCCGTGCTGTAGCCGTTCCACCAAATCCGGGTTGCTAATAAAGGGCCGCCCAAACGCGGCTATATCGGCCAAGCCCGAAGTCAACCGCTGCGCCGCGCCCTCTTTGTCATATCCGCAATTACCGACAATGGTGCCACCATAGACGGCACGAAACTCGGCAAGGGTCATCGGTTCGCCCTTGCCGTGAAAACCGAAGGCCAGGCCATCCATGATATGGAGGTAGGCCAGGTTGAACCGGTTGAGTTCATGTACGGCAAAGAGATACGTCTCCCGGAAATCGTCACTGCCCATATCGTTGAACACCCCATTGGGCGACAATCGCACCCCCACCCGCTGTGACGGCCAGACCTCGGTAACGGCGGCAAGCACTTCGGCCAGGAATCGAAACCGGTTCTCCAGGGAACCACCATACTGGTCGTCACGCCGATTGGTTTTGCTGTCGAGAAACTGATTGAGCAGATAGCCGTTGGCGCAGTGCACCTCTATACCGTCGAAACCGGCCTGGCGGGCGTAGACCGCCGCCTGCCGGTAATCTGCCACCGTCGCCTCGATTTCCGCTATGCTCATCGGCCGGGGCGTCTCGTAATCTTTTTTCCCCTGCGGGGTCCGGATCTGATCGCCGTTGAGCTTCACGGCCGAAGCGGAGACCGGCAGGTCGCCGTCGTGGAAGTCGCTGTGCGACGCCCGGCCGCAATGCCAGAGCTGCAGAAACAGCGCCGCACCGGTCGGCTTGACCCGCTCGGTAACCACCCGCCAGCCCGCCGACATTTCCGGCGTATAGATGCCGGGCGAACCGATCCAGCCGATCCCCTGACGGGAAACCACCGTCGCCTCGGTGATGATCAGTCCGGCCGAGGCGCGCTGGGCATAGTGCTCGGCCATCAACTCGTTGGCCACCCGGCTGTCACCGGCTCGGCCACGGGTCATCGGCGCCATGGCGATCCGGTTCTTCAATTGAAGATCGCCAAGCTGATAGGGTTGAAACAAGATCGATGCATCCATAGGCCCTCCTGTTGAACAGATAGTTTGATTTCCCAACTGCGCAACAAACTATAAGACGCCTTGGTGGAAATGGTGTAGCGCAGCGTCATTTGGTCGACTCCCGGCATACGTTGTGAAGTATTGTTCACAAGAATCCTCCTTTTTGTTGATATGTTTCATCTGGAACCATTACCGATTCGCTCCTACACTGTTACCATCACCAATCGTCCCATCACCCCAAACAACGGAGGAACCAATGTACAAGACAGGACTTTTGACTATCGCAGGCATGTTCGCCCTGGCCGGCACCGCTGTTGCTGCAGACCAGATTCTCATGACCGACAAGACGACCGGCCCGATCATTCTCGACGGCATGGCCGACGCCGCCTGGCAGAGCGCCACGCCGATCACCGTCACCCTGGACAATCTCCCGTATGAACCAGACAATGGCTACGAGGGGATGCGCGAGACCGATGTGGTCATCAAATCACTCTATGACGACACCAATATCTACTTCTTGATCACCTATAAAGATCCGACCAAGAGTCTCGAGCGTTTTCCGTGGGTCAAGCAGGCCGACGGCAGTTGGAAGAAGCTGGCCAACAAGGACAGCACCGGCCACGACAACACCTATTACGAAGACAAACTGGCGCTGTTCTGGGACATCAACACCCCGGGGTTCGCCGAGGAAGGCTGCATGATCTCCTGCCATCTCGACGAACCCGGCGACACCTCAGCCGGCCGCAAATATACCGCCGCCGAGGGACAGACCATCGATATGTGGCACGCCAAATACGTACGGACACTGCCGATGGGCATGTTCGACGATCAGTATGTCGATCACAACACCGACCCGAAACAAAATGCCGGCTGGGGACGCAAAAGTGACACCGGCAAAAGCGGCTACCAGAACAACGACAATGGCGACAAGAGCGCACCGGCCTTCATGAACCTCAATCCCAACGAAGACGACCGATACTATGTCATTCCAAGCAAAAAGGTTCCCTTCGTCGACACGTTCAAAGAAGGTGACGTCGTGCCCGGTATCGACATCATGCCGATGATGGGTGGCCGCGCCGACATCCTGGCTCGGAATCATTACGATAACGGGACGTGGACCCTGGAGGTCGTCCGGGCGCTGAAGACGGAAGGTGAAAACGTCGATACCCAAGACGTCCAGTTTACCGACCGCTCCAAGAGTTACCCGTTCGGAATCGCCGTCTTCGACAACTCACAGATCAACCATCTCTTTCACCTGGAGACGCTGGAGTTGAAATTCAAATAAATCGACAGCGCACCACGTTCTTCTCGCCGCTCTGATCACCGCTTCGGCTGGGGACCGCACTATCGTTCCCCCGCCGAAGCCCTTCCTGCACCTCACCTATCCTTCCTTTCCGCCCAACGCAACCGACCGCCACCGCCTCAGTGCCAGCCGACCCGGCGTGACAAGAAAGAAAACGTCGGCCGAGCAAACCTCCCATGGCATCTTTCGTGTGAAAATTGAAATTGACAATAACGAAAATAACTGAAATACTCTCCGAAAGAGCTTTCCACCGCGTTTATTCACCAGTACGCAGGATCCGCCATGGAACCGATATCCGAGCGGCAGAATTCCATTCTCGCCCTGGCCCGCGAAAGCGGTCGGGTCGAAGTGGAAGCACTGGCCGCGGCGTTCAAGGTGTCCCCCCAAACAATCCGCAAGGACCTCAACGAATTATGTGATCGCCAGCTCCTGCAGCGAATTCACGGCGGCGCCATCGTCGGTTCGAGCATCGAGAACGTCAGTTACGAGGCCCGGCGGCTGCTCGCCCCCGCCGCCAAGAAGGCCATCGGCAAACGCGCCGCTGAATTGATTCCGAACAATAGCTCGCTGTTGATCAATATCGGTACGACCACCGAACAAGTTGCCCACGCTCTGTCCGACCACCGCGGGCTATTGGTCATATCTAACAATATCAACGCCATAGAAATCATGAAGCATTTCTCCGGCGTCGAGCTGATTATCGCCGGGGGACATGTGCGTCGGTCTGATGGCGGTATCGTCGGTGACGCGGCAGTCGATTTCATCAACCAGTTCAAAGTCGATTTTGCGGTAATCGGCGTGTCGGCAATCGACGAGGACGGCGTGCTGCTCGATTACGATTTTCGCGAAGTACGGGTCGCCCAGGCAATCATCCGCAACGCCCGTCACGTAATTTTGGTCACCGATGCAATGAAGCTGAAACGGACCGCACCGATCAGGATCGGCCACATCTCCCTGATCAATACTATCGTCATCGACGATAATCTCCCACAAAAACTGAGTGATATCTGTTCCGAAGCAGGGGTTGCCGTGGTTCGAGTCCCCGTCTGAAAGAGGGGCCTTCGGCAGCCGGTCTCCGCTCCGACCACCTCCGCTAAAATGCGAGCTAGCATATCGATCTCACGCGCCAGATAATCCTGGTAAGGAGATTTTTCCAGGTTTCCAAAATTTTCACTTGATTCATTGTTTTATTTCGGTTAATCGGTATTTACACCTGCGTTCGAAACTAATTATTAGCCTATACGAAATAAGCTCCATCCTTATTTATTCTGCCACGGAGTGGTGGCGATGCGTACAACCACCTACGATCTTGCCGTCATCGGAGGCGGTATCAACGGCTGCGGGATTGCCCGGGATGCCGCCGGCAGAGGTCTTTCGGTCTTTCTCTGCGAACAGAACGACCTGGCCAGCGGCACTTCGTCCGCATCTACCAAACTGATCCATGGCGGGCTCAGATATCTCGAATACTACGAATTCAGGCTCGTCCGTGAAGCCTTGCGGGAGCGAGAGGTGCTGCTCACGGCCGCGCCGCATATCATCTGGCCACTCCGTTTCATCCTGCCGCACCACCGGGGACTTCGTCCCGCCTGGCTGATTCGCCTCGGCCTGTTTCTCTACGACCATATCGGCGGACGCAAGCTGCTACCAAAAACGAAAAGGATCGATCTTCGCCGCGATATCGCCGGCACGGTGCTGAAACCCGGCTATCGACTGGCGTTCGAGTACAGTGACTGCTGGGTTCTTGACAGTCGACTGGTCATTCTCAATGCGATGGATGGTGCCGCCCGGGGAGCCGACATCCGTACCCGCTGCAGGCTGCTCAGCGCCCGGCGCGACCAGGGCAGCTGGCTACTGTCACTTGCCGATCAGACGTCCGGAACAGAGTATCAGGTTCGAGCCAGAACCCTGGTCAACAGTTCCGGCCCCTGGCTCGACCAGCTCCTGACCCATATCGATCACGGCCATACCCCGGAGCACATCCGCATGGTCAAGGGCAGTCATATCATCGTCCCCCGCCTGTTCGACCACCAGCGGGCCTACATTTTCCAGAACAGTGACGGCCGGATCATCTTTGCCATTCCCTATGAAGAGCACTTCACGCTGATCGGCACCACCGACGTCGACTACACCGGAGCCCCGGAGGAGGTGCGGATCAGCCCGGAAGAGACCGACTATCTGTGCCGGGCGGCCTCCGAGTATTTCCGTGCCCCGATCACCCCGGGCGACGTAGTGTTCTCGTTTTCCGGCATCAGGCCGCTGTTTGACGACGGCAGCAACGAGGCCAAGGCGGCAACCAGGGATTATGTCCTGAAGCTCGACGGCGATCGTGATGTCCCGGTACTGCTGTCGATTTACGGCGGCAAGATCACCACCTACCGCCAGTTGGCCCAGTCGGTGCTGAACCGGCTGGCCCCTTTCCTGCCCGCCATGGGCGGCGACTGGACCGAAACAACGCCGCTTCCCGGCGGCGATTTTGCGCCGGACCAGTTCGAGCACGAGGTCGACCGGTTGCTCGAGCATTGTCCCCTGCTGGACCGCCCCCTGGCCACCCGGCTGACGCGCTGTTACGGCACCAGGGCACGGGGCATGACCGAACGGATGACAAACGCTGCCGACCGCGGCCCGGCCTTCGGTCACGGTCTCTACGGCTTCGAGGTCGACTACCTGATCCGCCACGAATGGGCCCGCAGTGCCGAGGATATCCTGTGGCGGCGCACCAAGCTCGGACTGCTGTTCGATAGCGACGAAACGGCCGCGCTGCAGGTCTTCATCGACAAACACCCGGAGATCACCGCGCACCGTTAACCAACGAGGAGAACCAGATGCAGCTCAGTCTTCGCCAGGTCTGCAAGAAAGTCGGCAACCAGTTCCATATCGCCGATGTCTCGTTGACCTTTACCGCCGGCACCCTCAATATTCTGCTCGGGCCGACCCTGTCTGGCAAGACCTCGCTGATGCGGCTCATGGCCGGGCTGGACCGGCCGACCTCCGGCTCGATTCATGTCGACGACCGCGACGTCACCGGCGTGCCGGTGCAAAAACGCAACGTGGCAATGGTCTACCAGCAGTTCATCAACTACCCGAACCTGACGGTCTACGAAAACATCGCCTCCCCCCTGCGGTTGGCCCGGCTGCCGAAACACGAGATCGACCGAAGGGTCGACAAAGTCGCCGAGTTGCTCAAGCTGGCCCCGCTGCTGCACCGCTCGCCGCTGGAACTGTCCGGCGGCCAACAGCAACGAACCGCCTTGGCCCGAGCCCTGGTCAAGGAGGCGGAACTGGTGCTGCTCGACGAACCCCTGGCCAATCTCGACTATAAACTGCGCGAGGAACTTCGCGAAGAATTGCCGCGCATCTTTACCGCCACCGGCTCGATTTTCGTTTATGCCACCACGGAGCCGTCCGAGGCCCTGCTGCTCGGCGGCGCCACAGCGACACTGCACGAAGGTCGGGTCACCCAGTTCGGCCCGACCGTCGACGTTTACAACCGGCCGGAAAATCTGATCAGCGCCGCACTCTTCTCCGATCCGCCGCTCAACACCCTGCCGGTCACCAAACTGAACAACTCGATGCTCTACAAGGGCCAGGTCGAACTGCCGCTCATCGACCGGATGCCCGAGTTGCCCGACGGCACCTACACCGTCGCCTTCCGCCCCCACCACCTCTTTCTGCAGCGCCCGTCGCCAGCGGCCATCGGGGTGCGGGCCGAGGTGGTGATTGCGGAGATTACCGGCTCGGAGAGCTACATCCACGTCGATGTCGCCGGTGTGCGCTGGGTCCTGCTGGCACCGGGAATCCATGCCCACGAGGTCGGCACCGCCATCGAGGTCTTTCTCGAACCGACGACCTTCTATATCTTCGACCGCCACGACCGGCTGGTCGTCAGCCCGAAACTCCAAACCACGCGGTAACCGGAGGAGCTCATGGCCACGATCACCCTGAACGATATCGCCCACTGCTACAGCGGTCCGTCGGACAACCCGGACGACTACGCCCTGAAGCAGCTCAACCTGGCCTGGCGTGACGGCGGCGCCTACGCCCTGCTCGGCCCGTCCGGCTGCGGCAAGACCACGCTGCTCAACATCATCTCCGGCCTGCTCATCCCGACCAAGGGCCGGGTACTGTTCAACGAGCAGGATGTGACCAGCCGGCCCACCGAGCAACGCAACATCGCCCAGATCTTCCAGTTCCCGGTCATCTACGACACCATGACCGTTTTTGAAAACCTGGCCTTCCCGCTGAAGAACCGGGGACGCAGCAAAAAAGAAATCGAGCCCCGGGTCATCGAGCTCGCCCGGATGCTCGACCTGGAGGGCAATCTGCACACCAAGGCCCGCCACCTGACCGCCGACGCCAAGCAGAAGATCTCGCTGGGCCGCGGCCTGATCCGCCAATCGGTCAACGCCATCCTTTTCGACGAGCCGCTGACGGTCATCGACCCACAGCTCAAATGGCAATTGCGCGCCCAACTCAAATCCCTGCATAAACAATTCGGTTTCACGATGATCTACGTGACCCACGATCAGACCGAGGCCTTGACGTTTGCCGATGAGGTCGTCGTCATGTTCGAGGGCGAGGTCGTCCAGGTCGGCACGCCCGAGGCGCTTTTCGAACGGCCGGAGCACACCTTCGTCGGTTACTTCATCGGTTCGCCCGGCATGAATATCGTGCCCTGCGGTGTCGACGGCGACCGGTTGCGACTCAACGGCCACGAGATCCGCCTGGAACAGCGCTATCCGTCACCGCCGCCGGGTGCCCGAGTGGAACTGGGTGTCAGGCCCGAATATCTGCGACTGCTGCCACCCGACCGGGACGGGTTGTCGGTGGCCATCGTCCGGGTCGACAATGTCGGCCGCCATCAGGTTGCCCGGGTGGCCCTCGGCGAGCACTTGTTCAACGTCGTCGCCGCCGATCTGTCCGGCCTGACCGGTGATCGTGCCAGCCTGGTGATCGATCCGGCCCGGGCCAACGTCTACGTCAACGATCATCTGTACCGAGGAGCGACATCATGATTGCCAAACAGCAGAACCAGAAGGCTTGGTTCATGGTCCTGCCGGTCTTCCTGCTGGTCGCCTTCAGCGCCGTGATCCCGCTGATGACCGTGGTCAACTACTCGGTGCAGGACACCTTCGGCAATAACCAGTTCTTCTGGGCCGGCGTCGACTGGTTCCGCAACCTGGTCCATTCGGAGCGATTTCACAGCGCCTTTCTCAGGCAACTGCTCTTCTCCGGCATTATCCTGGCCATCGAGATCCCGCTCGGTATCCTGATCGCACTCAGCATGCCGCGCCGCGGCTGGGGCGTACCGGTCTGCCTGATCACGATGGCCCTGCCGCTGCTCATCCCCTGGAACGTAGTCGGCACCATCTGGCAGATCTTCGGACGAGTCGATATCGGCCTGCTCGGCTACAGCCTGACGGCGCTCGGTATCGACTACAACTATACGCAGGATCCGCTGGCCGCCTGGTTCACCGTGGTCATCATGGACATCTGGCACTGGACGAGCCTGGTCGTCCTGCTCTGTTATGCCGGCCTCTGCTCGATTCCCGACGCGTATTATCAGGCGGCCCGGATCGACGGGGCATCACGGGTGGCTATCTTCCGCTATATCCAGTTGCCGAAGATGCAGCGGGTCCTGCTGATCGCCTTTCTGCTGCGTTTCATGGACAGCTTCATGATCTATACCGAACCCTTCGTCATTACCGGCGGCGGCCCCGGCAATTCGACCACTTTCCTGTCCATCGACCTGGTCAAACTCGCCGTCGGCCAATTCGACCTCGGCCCGGCCGCCGCCATGTCCCTGATCTACTTCCTGGTCATCCTGCTGCTCTGCTACGTGTTTTACACGGTGATGAGCAATATCGGCATGGAAAGCACCAATCACGGAGGTTCCTGAGATGCGTTTTAAATGGCTGATCCCGGCAATCTACATCCTGTTTCTGCTGTTGCCGATCTACTGGCTGGTGAACATGAGCCTGAAGACCAACGACGAGATCCTGTCGGTGTTCTCGCTGTGGCCGCACGACCTGACCCTTGACAACTACCGGGTGATCTTCACCGATGCATCCTGGTACTCCGGTTATATCAACTCGATGATCTACGTGACGATCAACGTGATCATCTCGGTCAGCTTCGCGCTGCCGGCCGCCTACGCCTTTTCCCGCTACAGCTTCGTCGGCGACAAGCACCTGTTCTTCTGGCTGCTGACCAATCGCATGGCGCCACCGGCGGTCTTCGCACTGCCGTTTTTCCAGCTCTATTCGTCGATCGGCCTCTTCGACACCCACATCGCGGTGGCCATCGCCCATTGCCTGTTCAACCTGCCGCTGGCGGTCTGGATCCTGGAAGGCTTCATGTCCGGGGTGCCCAAGGAGATCGACGAGACGGCCTTTATCGACGGTTATACCTGGCCCCGTTTCTTTGTCCGTATCTTCATCCCGAACATCGCTTCCGGCATCGGCGTAACCGCCTTTTTCTGCTTCATGTTCTCCTGGGTCGAACTGCTGCTGGCCCGGACCCTGACCGCGGTCAACGCCAAACCGATCTCGGCGATCATGACCCGTACCGTCTCGGCCTCTGGTCTGGACTGGGGCGTTCTCGCCGCCGCCGGCGTCCTGACCATTCTGCCCGGCACCCTGGTCATCTGGTTCGTCCGCAACCACATTGCCAAGGGGTTCGCCCTGGGCCGCGTCTGAAGGAGGAATGATCATGAATCTGAACTGGATGGCCTGGACCGTACCGACCGCCACCTTTTTCATTGTCATCTTCTGCCTGCTGGTAACCATGACCGTCTGGGAGATCCGGCGGCCCGGCGGTGCACCGCGCGTCGGTCTGCTACGCTTCGAGACGACCCGCGGCGACCGGTTGTTTATCTCCCTGCTCGGTTCGGCCTATATCCACATCCTGTGGCTGGCGCTCTTTCCCGGTCTCAGCTTGTGGTGGGCCTTCGCCCTTTCCTTCCTGTACGCCTTGGCGGTGTTCAGGTGGGTATAGTCGTCCTGGCAGCACCGCTCCGCACCCCTCGCGGGTACCTGCGGAAAAACCGTACCATCAAAGAGGAGGTTAACCGATGATCAGAACATTTGTAGCAGCAACCGCAATGACTGCCTTGCTGGCCGGCCCGGCCGGTGCCCTGGCAGGCGTTGAGGAAGCAAAGAAATGGATCGATGACGAATTCCAGCCGTCCACGCTGTCCAAAGAGGCGCAGCTTGAGGAAATGGAATGGTTCATCAAGGCGGCCGAACCGTTCAAGGGCATGGATATCAAGGTGGTCTCCGAGACCATTACCACCCACGAGTATGAATCGAAGACCCTGGCCAAGGCGTTCTCCGAGATCACCGGTATCAATATCACCCACGACCTGATCGGTGAGGGCGACGTCATCGAGAAACTGCAGACCCAGATGCAGTCCAACAAGAACATCTACGATGCCTATATCAACGACTCCGACCTGATCGGCACCCATTTCCGCTACCAGCAGGTGGTACCGCTCAGCGACTGGATGGTGGGCGAGGGCCAGGACGTCACCAACCCCGGCCTCGATATCGACGATTTTCTCGGTATCTCCTTTACCACCGGCCCGGACGGCAAGATCTACCAGCTGCCCGACCAGCAGTTCGCCAACCTCTACTGGTTCCGTTACGACCTGTTCAAGCGACCCGAGTTGCAGGCACAATTCAAGGAACTCTACGGCTACGACCTCGGCGTTCCGGTAAACTGGTCGGCCTATCAGGACATCGCCGAGTTCTTCTCGGAAAAAGTAAAGGAGATCGACGGCAAACCGATTTACGGCCACATGGATTACGGCAAGAAAGACCCGTCCCTGGGCTGGCGTTTCACCGACGCCTGGCTGTCCATGGCCGGTGCCGGTGACGAAGGTATTCCCAACGGCTTGCCGGTGGATGAATGGGGTATCCGGGTCGACGGTTGCCGTCCGGTCGGCTCATCTGTCAGCCGCGGCGGCGCCACCAACGGTCCGGCCGCCGTCTACGCGCTGACCAAGTACATCGACTGGCTGAAGAAATACGCCCCGCCCGAAGCCGCCGGCATGACCTTTTCCGAATCCGGTCCGGTACCGGCCCAAGGCGCCATTGCCCAGCAGATTTTCTGGTATACCGCCTTCACCGCCGACATGGCCCGGGAAGGAACCCCGGTGGTTGACGAGGACGGCAACCCTAAATGGCGGATGGCCCCATCTCCGCACGGCCCGTATTGGACGGAGGGGATGAAACTCGGTTACCAGGACGCCGGTTCCTGGACCCTGATGAAGTCCACCCCGGTCGATCGCCGCAAAGCGGCCTGGCTCTATGCCCAGTTCGTCGTATCGAAAACGGTCAGCCTGAAAAAGACCCACGTCGGTCTGACCCCGATCAGGGAAAGTGACATCTGGCATGAGTCTTTTACCGAGCGCGCCCCGAAACTCGGTGGCCTGGTTGAATTCTACCGCAGCCCGGCCCGGGTACAGTGGACGCCGACCGGCACCAACGTGCCCGACTACCCGAAACTGGCACAGCTCTGGTGGCAGAATGTCGCCGATGCGGTTACCGGCGACAAGACTCCGCAACAGGCCATGGACGCACTGGCCGAGCAGCAGGATCAGGTCCTGCAGCGACTGGAGCGAGCCGGCATCCAGGGCGATTGCGGCCCGAAACTGAACCCGGAACAGGATCCGTCCTACTGGTTCAACCTGCCCGGTGCACCGAAAGCGAAACTGGCGAACGAAAAGCCCCAGGGAGAGACCGTCGATTACGACGAGTTAGTCAAGAGCTGGGCGGCAGCCGCCAAGAAATAATCACTGGTAGCTGCTTGGTAGCGGTGGGACAGGTTAAAATCTGTCCCACCGTTGGTTTTGATTGCCGTTGCGCAAGGAGCACACCATGCCGTCGCATCTACTCGCCATCGATCAGGGTACCACGTCAAGCCGGGCCATCGTCTTTAACGATCGCCTGGAAATCATCGCCTCCGCCCAGCAGGAGTTCAGGCAATATTTCCCGCACTCGGGCTGGGTCGAGCACGATGCCGAAGAGATCTGGGACTCCACGCTGGCCACCTGTCGCCAGGCCATTGAGCGCTCCGGCCTGGCCGCAGCCGACATAGCCGCAATCGGCATCACCAACCAGCGGGAGACCGTCGTCGTTTGGGACCGGCAGACCGGCAGGGCGATTCACAAGGCGATCGTCTGGCAGGATCGACGCACCTCGGGACTCTGCGACGAGCTGCGCGCGGCCGGCCACGATCCGATGATAACCGCCAAGACCGGACTGCTGCTCGATTCCTATTTCTCGGCGACCAAGATCAAATGGCTGCTCGATCAGGTCCCCGGCGCCCGCGAAGAAGCGGCGGCCGGCCGGCTCGCCTGCGGCACGGTCGATAGTTTTCTGCTCTGGCGGTTGACCGCCGGCAAGATGCATGCCACCGATGCAACCAACGCCTGCCGGACCATGTTGTACAATATTTACGAAAATCACTGGGACGAGGAATTGCTCGCGCTGCTCGACATTCCCGCCGCTCTGCTGCCCGAGGTAAAGAATTCCTGCGACGATTTCGGCTCGACCGACCCCGCTCTCTTCGGCAGCCCGATCGCCGTCGGCGGTATCGCCGGTGACCAGCAGGCGGCCCTGGTCGGCCAGGCCTGCTTTCGCCCGGGCATGATCAAGTCGACCTACGGCACCGGCTGCTTTATCGTCCTCAATACCGGCGAACGTCCGGTAGCGTCAACCAACCGGTTGTTGACCACCATCGGCTACCGTCTTAACGGCCGCAATACCTATGCCCTGGAGGGTTCGATTTTTGTCGCCGGTGCCGCGGTGCAATGGATGCGTGACGCGATGGGCATCATCGAATCGGCCGCCGACACCGGCAAACTGGCCCGCCAGGCCGATATCAACCAGGACGTCTATCTGGTTCCGGCCTTCACCGGTCTTGGCGCCCCCCACTGGGATGCCGACGCACGGGGTGCCATCTTCGGTATTACCCGGGCGACCGGCCCGGCCGAGTTGTCCAAGGCGGCCCTGGAATCGGTCTGTTTCCAGACCCGTGATCTGCTCGAGGCGATGCGCGGCGACTGGCCGGCAATGGGTGACACGGTGCTGCGGGTAGACGGCGGCATGGTCGCCTCCAACTACACCATGCAGTTTCTCGCCGACATCCTCGACGCCCCGGTTGACCGACCGGCAATCCTTGAAACCACTGCCCTCGGGGCCGCCTACCTGGCCGGTCTGTCCAAAGATTTGGTACCACCGCCCGAACGGTTCGTCGATGCCTGGAAACGCGACAAACGATTTACCCCGGCACTGGACGAAGAGATCCGCAACCGGAAGTATGCCGGCTGGCAGGATGCGGTCCGCCGGACCCTGACAACGACATAACGCCCATGATCTGCTGTTCTTAGTGCAGCAGGCTGGCAACGAACTGACAACATTGTCGGTTGGGTAGCGATGGAGTAAATCGACAATGACTTTCGTTATTTGCGATTTAAGGTTTCGCTTGATCGTTAATATCTTTTCACTTGAACTTTTCCGGCCAACAGGATACAACAGGCCATGGTTCAGACGTCCTTCTCCCGCTGCGTCTTTCTGCTAAATCATAGCAGAGCCGCAGCATTCATTGACTGATATGGAAACGAGCACCTCCCGCTTTGCCGAACCCGTGGACGACACGATGGAGACCGATGTGCTGATCGTCGGCGGCGGCATGACCGGTGCCGGCATCATGCGCGATCTCGCACTGCGCGGTATCCACAGCACGTTGATCGATCGCCGGGATCTCTGCGCCGGCGCGTCCGGCGGTAACCACGGCCTGCTCCATTCCGGCGCCCGCTATGTATCCAATGACCGCGAGTCGGCGATCCAATGCCGCCGAGAAAATGCGCTGCTGAGGCGCCTCGCCCGACGCTGCATCGAGCCGACCGGCGGCCTGTTTGTCGCCGTCGACGGCGACGACTCCGATTTCGCGGCCGCCTTCCCCCAGTGGTGCAGCGCTGCCGGCATCGCCTGTGAACCGGTGCCCCCGGACGAGGCGCGCCGACTGGAACCCCATCTTTCCGATAGGATCATCACCGCTTACCGGGTGGACGACGCCACCGTAGATCCGTTTCGCCTGGCGCTGCAGCACGTGGCCCATGCCGGCAGCCTGACCGGCAGCAGCTATCGTCCGCACAGCGACCTGATCGCTTTTGATCGCGACAACGACCAACTCACCTCGGCCATCTGTCGCGACAGCCGAACCGGCGCTCTGCTGCGCATCCGCGCCCGGCAATTCGTCAACGCCGGCGGCGCCTGGGCCGGACGAATCGCGCAACTCGCCGGCTGCCCGGACGTGCACCTGCTCTACTCCAAGGGAACATTGCTGATCAGCCATGACCGGCTGACCAATCATGTCATCAACCGTCTGCGATCGCCTGCGGATGGTGATATTCTGGTGCCCGGCGGCACCGTTTCGGTGCTCGGCACCACCTCGATCCGCATCGATGATCCCGACCTGGCCGCCCCGACCGTGGCGGAAGTCGATCGCAACATCGCAGAAGGCGCCACGATGCTTCCCGTTCTGGCCACCACCCGCTACCTGCGCGCCTTTTCGCGGGTGCGACCACTGCTGCCGACGGGAGACGGCGATGACGACCGTCACGCCGTTCGCGGCTTTGCGCTCTACGATCACCAGGGTGACGGCCTCGCCAATTTCTGCACCATCACCGGCGGCAAACTGACCACCTTCCGGCTGATGGCCCAACAAGCCGCCGACCTGGTGGCCGACCGGCTCGGCAACACCACCCCGGGCAGAACCGACACCACCCCGCTGCCGGAAGACGACAGCTGCCGCTGGACCGAACCGGGCGCCGCCCCACGCTACTGGCACCAGTCCGGCAATCGCGACGACATGGTCCTGTGCGAATGTGAAATGGTACCGCAGTCGGCCATCGACGAGATCGTCCGCTGCGCACCCGGCGCCGAGGAGGGGATGACCCTCGAGGCCATCGCGCTCCGCTCGCGGGCCGGCAAAGGGCCCTGCCAAGGCTCTTTCTGCGGTATCCGGATCGCCTCCTATCTCTACGATCGCGGTCATTACCGGGATCGAACCGGCCTGCAGCACATGCGCGATTTCTTCAACGAGCGCTTCAAGGGCATGCGCACCGTCATCCGTGGACCGCAGGCGGCCCAGATGGAACTCGCCGAAGCCCTGCACTGCGGGGTACTCGGCCTTGACGCGCTTGACGAAGAGAACGATCGCAACCCTCTGCCGCAGCGGCCGGAAACCGGAGTAACCGATGACTAAAGAGCAGCGTCACGTTTCCTGTCAACTGGCGGTCGTCGGCACCGGACTGGCCGGCTTTGCCGCCGCCGTCTTCGCCGGCAACCGTGGGCTCGACACCGCCCTGACCGGTAATACCGGGGCGCTCGCCTATACCACCGGCTACCTCGACCTGCTCGGTGCCATGGACGGCGGCGGACCACCGTTGGATGATCCATGGCAAGCGCTGCAGACCCTGCAGTCCACCCGGCCCGAGCACCCGCTCTGCCGCCTGTCACCGGCCTTGATTCATGCCGCGATTACCGAATTCACCGCCTTTCTCGGCAGCGCCGGCCTCAACTATTCGCCGCCGGGAAAGCGCAACGAAACGGTCCTGACTCCGGTCGGAACCTTGAAGAAAACGCTGTGCGTTCCTGCGACGATGGCGCCGGGGACGACGGCGCTGGCCGCCAGGAAGCCGTGTCTGGTCGTTGATTTTCATGGGCTCAAGGGGTTTTCGGCCCATCAGGTGGTCGCCAACCTCGGCGGCAGTTGGCCGGACCTGAGTGCGGTGCACCTTGTTTTTCCGGGCATGGAGCACGGCGAGATCTACCCGGAGGTCATGGCCCGGGCCCTCGAGACAGCCGCCACTCGTGCGCGCTTGGCCGAACTGCTGCGCGAGGCCGCCGGCGACGTAACGACGGTCGGCCTACCGGCGATTCTCGGCATCCATCGGCCGGACCTCGTTCGAGCGGAACTGGAGAAGCTGTCAGGGCTGCGCATCTTCGAAATCCCGACCATGCCGCCGGCGGTACCGGGCATCCGCTTGCGAGAACTGCTCGAACAGGTACTGCCCCAGCGCGGCACGACGCTGATCCCGCAACAAAAGATCAAAAAACTCGCTTTCGAGAAAGAAACTGTCCGGCTCGATCTCGCGGACAACTACGGTCCGATCGTCATCGAGGCCCAGGCAGTGATCCTGGCCACCGGCCGTTTCCTCAGCGGCGGCCTGGCCGCCGACCCACACGGCATCAGGGAGACCCTGCTGGGTCTGCCGGTCAGTCAACCCGGCTCCCGGGCCGACTGGTTCCGGGAAGTCTATACCGACCGACGCGGCCACCCGATCAATCGGGCCGGCCTCAGCGTCGACAGCTACTGCCGACCGCTGACCGCAGCCGGCCGGCCCTTTGACCGGCGGCTCTTTGGTGCCGGCATCATCCTCGCCAACCAGGACTGGATCCGCAGCCGCTGCGGCGCCGGGGTGGCCATCGCCAGCGCCTACTGCTCAGTTCAACAAGTCCGGCAGCTGCTGGGTGATTGAAGAAGCATCTTGAGAGAACGACTATGGCCGCAGAAACACCCACTCCTATTCCGATCATCAACTTCAAGCAGCAGGCGCTGCGACTGCTACCGGAAGGAGCCAGTTTCGATGCCTGCCTGACCTGCGGGCTCTGCTCGTCCGGCTGCCCCGCCGCCGGTATCGAAAATATGGATCCGCGCAAGTTCATCCGCATGGCCATGCTCGGTATGAACGAGACCTTGTCGACCACCCCCTGGATCTGGTGCTGCACCATGTGCCGACGCTGCCAGCATGTCTGCCCGATGAGCATCGACATCTCCCAACTCGTCTTCCTGGCCCGCAGCAACTGGCCAAGCGACCGGAAACCTTCAGGCATCGTTCGCTCCTGCGCCCTGATCCAGTCCACCGATTCGACGAGCGCCATGGGGTTGCCGCCGGAGGATTTTGTTTTCGTCGTCAACGATGTGCTCGAAGAAGTCCGGGCCACGCAGCCGGCCTTCGCCCATCTCCAGGCACCGATAGACAAACAGGGCGCCCATTTCTTCGTCAACCAGAACTCTCGGGAACCGATGAGCGAACCGGACGAGATGGTGCCGCTCTGGAAAATCCTCAATCTGGTCGGCGCCGACTGGACCTATTCGTCAAAAGGGTGGGCGGCGGAGAATTTCTGCATGTTCGCCGGCGATGAAGCCGCTTGGTACGAGGTCACCAGAAAACGAATCGAGGCGGTGGACGAGCTCGGCTGCTCCGTCTGGCTGAACACCGAGTGCGGCCACAGTTACTACGCCCTGTGGAACGGCATCAACCGCTTTGGCCTTGACGTCGGCTTCCGGCTGGAAAGCCTGATCACCTACTACGCCCGCTGGATCCGGGAGGGCAAACTGCCGGTCAACAGTGACTGGAATAACCGCTCCATCAAGTTCACCGTTCAGGATCCCTGCATGATCGTGCGTAAGGCTTACGGCGAATCGATCGCCGAGGACATGCGTTTCGTCGTCCGGTCACTGGTCGGTACCGACAATTTTATCGATATGCAACCAAATCGCAGCGCCAACTATTGCTGCGGCGGCGGTGGCGGCTTCCTCCAGGCCGGGATGAACGAGCAGCGGCGCAACTACGGCAAACGCAAATTCGACCAGATCCAGGCCACCGGCGCGGCCTACGTCTTGACTCCCTGCCATAACTGCCACTCCCAGATGGAAGACCTGGCCGAGGCCTGGCACGGCGACTATCACGTGGTTCATTTCTGGACGCTGATCTGCCTGTCACTCGGAATCCTCGGGGAAAACGAGCGCACCTACCTGGGCCCGGAGATGCTGGAACTGCTCGACTGAAAGGGACACCCGCCCGATCACCTCCCCGCAAAATCAAAGAGGACCTTGACGCTCCGGCCATCCCCGGCCTGGTCAAAGGCCTGGCGGGCGTCAGCCGGTGAGTGGCAAGCGCTGATCAGCCGCTCGAGCGGTAGATCCGGCATAGCACGCAGCATCGCCAGGGCGTCGGCGAAACGACCACAACGGGATCCAACCACCGTGATTTCCTTGACCACCAGCGGCGCCAGATCGATCTCACCAGGGTGGGCCACGGTGGTCTTCAGCACGATTGTGCCCCGGGGACGACAAAGCGACAAGGCTCGGGCCAAACCCTGCGTGCGGCCGGTGGCCTCGATCACGATATCGGCGCCGGACGCCACCGCAGCCCCGTCCACAACGGTTTTGATGCCGCGCCAGCCGGCCAGGGCCAACTTTTCCGGGTGATGCCCGACGATGGTCACTTCCGCCGCAACCGTGGCCAATACCCAGGCGCAGAGGATGCCCAACCTGCCGTTGCCGAGCACCACCACTCGTTCAGCGCCGGTCAGCACGACCTGCTCAAGAATCTCGCAGGCCGCCGCCAGCGGTTCGGTGAGCACCGCACCCGGTCGGATATCGCCTCATCGACCGGGTGCGGGTTGCCGATCGGCAGCGTGCAGAATTCGGCCATACAGCCATCCAGTCCGCTGATACCCAAGGTGACTCGCTGCGGACAATGGCGTCCCAGCCCTGCGGCGCACCAGCTGCAATCGCCGCAGGCCGCATTGATCTCGCCGACAACCCGTTTGCCCAGCAAGGACTGATCTTCACACTGCTCTACCCGGCCGACAAACTCATGACCGATAATGCCGCGAAATCCCCGGTAGCCGTCGACAATCTCCAGATCCGTTTGGCAGATACCGGCCAGCCGCACCCGGATCAGAGCCCAGCCTTGCCGCAGCTCAGGTGTGGGATAGTCGCTCACAAAATGCACCCCGTTGTCACAAACAATTGCTTTCATCTTCTCTCCGTCAAAACCGGCTCAAACCAGATCACATCTCGATCAACACAACCCACCACGCAACGAGTAGAAACGAAACCTGGGAAAAGGTCAAGACATCGGCCGCACCCTTCGGACGACGCTTTTTCCGAAGAATTTTTCGTGAATTGGCGTGACAGATCGTATAGGCTGGAGTGATGAAAACAAACGACGACACCACCCTCTCGCTGGCGATCCCGATAGAAACGGTGTTCATCCCGGTTGCCGCCACGTTTGCCGAGCAGGCGGCTCGCGGGCTTGGCCTAGACCAGCGGGCGGCCACCGCAATGCGCCTGGCGACCGAAGAAGTAACGGCCTTTCTCTGCCGGATCGGCGCGCAGCGCCGCCGCGTCACGATCGAGTGCAGTGCCGGCAGTTATTTTGTCGAAGAAAAGATCACTATGCCGGTTGACCGCCTGCAGTTGCGCGCCTTCAACCTGGCGGCGCGGCTCGACTTTGAAAATGAAGCCGACCTCGACCAGATGGGCTTGCTGATCGCCTCACGGATGACCGACCGCTTCTGGATGCGCCGTTCGGAAAACGGTCACCTGGTCCTGTCCCTCGTCAAGGAATTCAGCTATCCGGAAATCGACATCGACACCGACACCGACATCAAGGTGCCGGGAGGCATCGAGCGCTGGACTGTAAGCACCCCGGACAGCGCCCATATCAAATGGTTTGCCCGCCTGGTAAACCGCTGCTATCCCCCCGATTTGTTTCCCGCCGAATTCCGTTTCCCCGGCAAGCTGGCGGACATGGCAAACGGCGGCGACTGCCAGGTCCTGACGGCGCTTGGGCCGGGCGGCGAGCTGGCCGGAGGTATGGCCTGGCGCTGGATCGGCAGCAGGACCGTGGAGTTGTTCGGTCCCTATTGCTTCGCATCGGGCGACACGCCGGAATTGGCCAGGGACCTGTTGGAGACCTGCATCAACAACGTGGCCCGAACACCCGCCCTGGCCATGATCTGCCGCCGGCCGACCGCCGAACTTCCGGACGGCTACCTGGAGCCGTTGACCGCTCCCCGCCCGTCACGCGACGATACCGATCGAGCGGCGCCCCCCGGAACCGAGCCGGCCCGGTTCCGGCTGCTCTACGAAGAGACCGGCGCCGTGGTCTGGGCGCATCCGGCGGTCCGTGATTTTCTGACGGAAACCTACCGACGTCTCTATATTCCTCGGGACATCCAGGCCGCCGATCCTGACGACGGCGAATCCCGGGACCCTTTTTCGGTGCTCAGCTGCACCATCGACCGGCGCCTCAGCAGCGGCGTGCTGAGGCCGATCTGGCCCGGCGAGGACAGTGGCACCAACCTGGCCGCTCATCTGGATCTGTTGCGCGATGAGCAGATCCGCACCATCAGGCTGGAAATGGATCTCGGCCACGCCTGGCAGGCAATCTTCGTCCCCGGTCTGTTGGAACTCGGCTTTACGCCGACCATGGTTCTGCCGCACGCCGGCCACGGTGATCTGCTTATCTTCGAGCTGGAAGCATCGTAATGACCGGTTCCGCAACAGGTTCACGGCCGGATCTCGAACACCTCGTGCCGGAGTATATCAAGGCCTTTCAGCCCTATATCCCGAGCAAGCCAGACGACGTCCTCTGCAAGATGCTCGGCTGCCAGCATCTCTATCGCCTGAACAACAACGAAAATCCGCTCGGCCCACCTCCGGCCGCACAAAAGATCATCGCCGGCTACCCGCCACCTCGGGCAGCCATCTACCCGAGCGGCGACGCCTATCACCTGCGCTGCCGGCTGGCCGACCGGTTCGGGCTCCACCCCGACCAGTTCCTGATCGGCAACGGCGCCAACGAGGTGATCTCTTTTGTCATCAAGGCCTTTTGCCAGGAAGGCGACAATATTGTCACCGCCGATCGGACCTTTGCCGTCTACGAGTGGGTGGCTCTTTTCTCCGGCTTCGAAGCGCACCTCGTGCCGCTGAAGGATTTCGGTTTCGACGACGAGGCGCTGCTCGAGCGGGTCGATGCCCGCACCAAGATCCTCTTTGTCTGCAATCCAAACAATCCCACCGGCACCTATTGGCCCGAGCAGCGCCTGCGCCGTTTTCTCGACCGGGTTGCCGGGCGGCAGATCGTCGTCATCGACGAGGCCTATGCCGAATTCGTCGAGCAGTCCGATTTCCCCGATGGCCTGCAGCTATTGGCCGATTATCCGAACCTGGTGGTATTCAGGACGTTTTCCAAAATGTATGGCCTGGCCGGCCTGCGCATCGGTTACCTGGCCGGTTCCCGCGAGGTGGTCGACATCATCCGCCGGACCTGCGTGGTCTATTCGGTCAACGGGCTCGCCCAGGAGGCGGCACTCGCTGCGCTCGCCGATTGCCACCATATTCCGGCCACCCGGCAGCTGGTCGGCGAGGCAAAAGCCGGACTGACCGCAGAGCTGGATAGTCTCGGTCTGAGCTACGTCAACGGAGAGGGAAACTTCATGATGGTCAAACTACCGATGAACGACGCGCTGGCCTATCGCCGGTTGATGGCCCACGGCGTGATGATCCGCAGTATGACCGGCTTTCGTTTTCCAAACTGGATCCGCATTTCCATCGCCGGGCCACAGGCAATGAGCGCCCTCGTCGTGGCGTTACAGAAGGTTCTCAGCAATGAACGATAATGACCGAACGGTGGCGATCGGCGAGTCGATGATTCGCCCGGACGCGCTGACCAAAGTGCGCGGCGAAGAACGGTTCGCTGTCGATCATTACCCGGTCGGCCTGCTCTGGGCCGGCGTCAAGCGTGCCGGCATCCCGCACGGCCATCTCCTCAGCGTCGTCACCGACGATGCCGCGAAAATCCCCGGGGTCTGCGCGGTACTGACCGCGGCGGACATCAACGGTTCCAATCGTCAGGGGGTGATCCGCAAGGACCAGCCGGTACTCGTCGACGAGCGCATCCGCCACTGCGGTGATCCGGTGGCCCTGGTCGTTGCCGAAAATCAGGAGGTTCTGGCCGTCGCCCTGGAACGGATCCGTTTCGAGGTGGAACCGCTTGAGCCGGTTTTCGATCCCCTGACCGCCCTGCATGCCGACGCACCGCTGCTGCACCCCGACCACCCCGACGGTAACGCACTATTTACCGCCCACATCACCGTCGGCGCCGGCGAGGACGGATTTGCCGGCTGCGCGGAGATCGTCGAGGGCGAATTCGACCTGCCTCGCCAGGCCCATGCTTTCCTCGAAACGGAAAACGGCTGGGCCCGCGCCGATAACGAAGGGCGCGTCGAGATAACGGTCTCCACCCAGACCCCGTTTCGCGACCGCTCGGAAGTCGCCGAAGCACTGGGGCTCAGCGTCGATCGCGTGCGGATCATCGCCCCCTTTTGCGGCGGGGCCTTCGGCGGAAAAGACGGTATCACTGTACAGAGCCTGCTGGCGCTGGCGGCGCTGCACTGCCCCGGCCGGCCGGCCAAGATGTGGTGGCGCCGCGAGGAAAGCTTTCTCGCCGGCGTCAAACGGCATCCCGCTCGATTGCGCTACCGGCTCGGCGCCAGCCGCAGCGGGACACTGACAGCACTGTCGGTCGAGGCCTGGTTCGACACCGGTCCCTACGACCACCTGGGCGGCGTGGTGGCCGCACTCGGCATCGAACACGCCGGTGGTCCGTATCGGATTCCCCATGTCGACCTGAAGACCCGAGCCGTCTATACCAACAACCCCGTTTCCGGGGCCTTCCGCGGCTTCGGCGTCCCCCAGGTAGCCGCCGCCATGGAATCGATGATGGATCTGCTCGCCCGGCAGCTGCAGCTTTGCCCGCTCGAACTGCGCCGAAACAACGCCCTGGTGAGAGGCGATCGCTGTCCCGCCGGCAGCACCCGGCAGGGTTCGATCGGCCTGACCGCCTGCCTCGATCGCCTGGCCACTCATCCGCTCTGGACCACCCGGAAGCAGTGGCGTGCCGCGGCCGGACCGCACCGGAGCCGTGGTACCGGCATCGCCGCGGTCGCCCACGGTATGGGTACGGCCCGCTCGTTCCCGATACGGCCACGGCCGGCATCGAGCTGCTGCCGGACGGCCGCTTCAGCGTCCAGGCCGGCGTTGTCGACATGGGCCAGGGCAATGCTGCTACCTACCTGCAGATGGCCGCCGACATTCTCAATCAGTCGCCCGACCGGCTGTCGCTCATCCTGCCCGACACCGACCGGACGTTTCCCTGCTGGTCGTCATCGGCCAGCCGCACGACATTTACCTATGCCAACGCACTGATTCCGGCCGCCCGCAAGCTGAAAGAACGGCTGCTGGCCAGGGCCTCGGAAATGCTGCTGGTCCAGGATCATCGCGAGATGCTGCTCGTCCCCGGGGCTATTCGGCATCTGCCATCCGGCCGCGATGTTGACCTGGCTCGACTCGGCTCGCTGCTGTCCCGTGATGAACGGTTTGTCAGCCATCACTACCGTGCCCCCGCCGCCAGGGAAACACCAAGCGATAACAAAAATCTCCGCCTGCACGGGTTTCCCCACCTGGTTTTCTCCCACGCAGTACACCTGGCCCGCGTGGAAGTGGACGAATTGACCGGCCGGGTGAGCGTTGCCGCCTACCTGTCGATCAGCGATTGCGGCCGGATCATCAATCCCGTGGTCTTTTCCGGCCAACAGGAAGGAGCGGTGGCCCAGGGCATCGGTTACGCCCTCTGCGAGGACGTCCTGGTCGACCGGGGGCAGATCCGCACCGCCGATCTGGCCACCTACATCCTGCCGACATCATTGGACGTGCCGCCCCTGGAGACCCTGACGGTATCGCTGACCGAGCATGACGGTCCCTTTGGTCTCAAGGGCGCCGGCGAGATCGGCATCGACGCGCCGGCACCCGCCCTGGCCAACGCCGTTGAAGACGCCTGCTCTGTCAGGCTGACCCGCTTCCCGCTTACCGCCGAACGCGTCCTCGGTGCCCTGACCGAGCGTAACAACCCGAGCTGATCATGAAACTTTCCTGTTCTATCAACGGAGTCGCACGTACCATTGATGTTTCCGCCAATCGCCGGGTCATCGATCTGCTGCGCGAGGACCTCGGTCTGACCGGTACCAAAGAAGGATGCGGCACCGGCGAGTGCGGTGCCTGTACGATCCTGGTAGACGGCCGCAGCCGTCTCTCCTGCCTGATGCTGGCCGGCCAGCTTGAAGGACGCCGAATCACCACCATCGAAGGACTTGCCGAAACAGAGCAATTGCACCCGTTGCAGTCCTCCTTCGTCAGGCACGGTGCCGTGCAGTGCGGTTTTTGCACGCCGGGCATGGTTCTGACCGCAATCGATCTGCTCGATCAGCAGCCCCATCCCGACCGGAGTGAAATTGCCCGGGCAATCAGCGGTAACATCTGCCGCTGTACCGGCTATCAGAAAATCATTGACGCCATCGAATATGCCGACAACCATTCACCGCCCGCCGCGGCTGCTCCGACTCCGGTTCAGCCTCGGCAGCAGCGCATGGAACAGGCGCACCCGGCGCAAAACATCACCGATCGGCCGGTCTTCTTTCCGGAGTCCTTCGACCAGCTGTGGCGGCTCATCGCCGCCCACCCCGGCGCACGGCTCTTTTGCGGTGGTACCGACCTACTGGTCTGGCTGCGGGCCCGACGGATCGATCCGCCCGCCCTGATCGGACTGGAGCGCCTCGGTGAATTGCGCACCATTGCTGCCGCCGGCGATACCATCCGGATCGGCGCCGCCGCGAGCCATGCCGATCTGCTCGCCGACCCGCTGATCACCAGAACCCTGCCGGTCCTGGCACAGGCCCTGCAGCACCTCGGTTCGCCGCATATTCGCCGCATGGGCACCATCGGCGGCAATCTCGTCACCGCCTCGCCCGCCGGCGATACATTGCCGCCGCTGGCCATTCTTGATGCAAGCGTCGAATTGGTATCCACCGACGGCTTCCGCACCTTGTCGTTGGCCGACTTTATCCACGGCCCGGGAACGACCGCCCTTCTTCCCGGCGAAATCCTCAGCTCGATCGTCGTCCCGCTCCCGCCACCGAAGGCCTGCCACCATTTCGAGAAGGTCGGGCTCCGGGCGGCTCTGGCCTGCTCGGTGGCCAGCCTGGCTGCACTCATCGAATGCGCAGAGGATGGAACCATCCGCCAGGTTCGTCTTGCCTGGGGCAGCGTCGGGCCGACGGTCACTCGTCTGCCGGAAATCGAGGCGGTCCTGCGCGGTAAGCCGCTCACCGAAACGACGTTTACCGCGGTCCTGCCGGCTGTTCGCCACGCGCTGTCACCGATCAGCGATATCCGTGCCGGCGCCGACTACCGCCGTCAGGTAGCGGCAAATCTTCTGCTGAGACTGCCGGAGATGTTTCGCGGGTCCGCACCGGAGCGCCCTGCGGACACCGTTGCTACGCCTCGGAAGCCTGCTTGAGCAGCAAACCAGACTCCGCCCCCCATGACAGAGCGGGCAACCGGGTCTCTGCGTTTTTACCTCTCTCGTTCTCTTGTCGATTGCGCTCGCTGTTGAGATTGTCCGACTGGAAAACGATCAACGGCCGATCGCGTATCGCTGCATCTTGTTGTACAGCGATCGCCTTGAAATTCCCAGCATCTCACTGGCGCGGCTGCGATTCTGACCGGCGTGTTCAAGGGTTAAGATAATCAATTCCTTTTCCACTTCCGCGATGGTCATACCGACGCGAATGGTCATTTTCGTGTCTTCGTTGCGATATTGGCTGATGCGCGGCGGGAGCTGCCGCAAATCGAGAATATCACCGGTGGCGGAAATGACCGAGCGTTGGATAACGTTTTTCAGTTCCCGGACATTCCCTGGCCAGGGGTACGACTCAAGGCAACTGATAAAACCGGGAGAAAGGCCGCGAATGGATTTCCGGAAGGTATCGCAGGCGTTCTTGATGAAATGATCGACCAGCAGGTGGATGTCCCCATGGCGCTCACGCAGTGGGGGCATCGCCACATGAAGGACATCAAGGCGATAATAGAGGTCTTCTCTGAAATTACCTTTCCGGATCTCCTCAGGCAGGTCGGCATTTGAGGCGGCGATCATCCTGACGTTTACGCCAATACTCCTCTGGCTGCCGATACGACAATATTCGTTGGTCTCCAGCAACCGCAACAGACTGATCTGCATCTTTTCGTCGATCGTGGCGATTTCATCCATAAACACCGTGCCTCCTTCCGCCACCTCGAAGCAGCCCTTGCGCAGCGATGTCGCACCGGAAAAAGCACCTCGCTCATGCCCGAACAATTCGCTGGCGACCAGGTCCGTCGGCAGCGCGCCGATGTGCACCGGCACGTAGGGACCCCGTGCCCGTGAACTGAGCTCATGAATGGCCAGCGCAGCAAGCTCCTTGCCGGTGCCGGTTTCCCCGGAGAGTAAGACCGGGATATCGGTGGCGGCGGCCTGGCGGATCTGCCGATACACCTGGCGCATGGCAGTCGATCGCCCGATCATCTTTTCAAAAGTGGTCTTCTCTATCTCCGAACGCAGCAGCAGGTTGGGCCCCAATTGCGGGCGCCGGGACAACGCCGTTTCGACCAGGAGTTTCAACTCTTCATCGGTCACCGGCAGCAGAGAGTAGTGGAAGACACCGGCCCGCAGGGCCTGATGGGCCATCTTCAGCCGCCCGGGAGGGGCAAAGAACAGGACAGGGGTGCCGGGGCACTTGACACAAATCAATTCAAGCAATTCCAAGGCATCATCAGGTTGCCGGTGGGCAACTGAACTGGAAAAAAGCATCAGATCGAAGGCCTCTCGCTCAAAGCGATCACCGACGTCATCAAGACTTCGGGCAAACGATAGAGATATGCGCTCTTCTCCGAATATATCAATCACCTGCCGGGCAAGGCCCCGCCCTTCATCAACACAGATGATTTTTATCTTCTCCGCTGTCTCGTCGCTCATCGATCCTGTTCGTTCAGGGAATGTGTCAGTTTGTGTAATTTTTGCGCAAATCGACTCATCTTTCCACCCTCTGGGCTATCGTCTCGTGGTGGAGTTTTAACATTGTTTGTGAATAATACAAGTATGTCATCGGAAATGAATAATGGCCGTTCTTCCATGTCTGGCGTGGGTGTGCGCCAAGCCGTGCCGAGAAACGAAGGTACGATCGTGATTTGAGCATATTTTTTACACTATCTGTCACTGTGGCGGATTCGCTGGTTGTTTTCTTCTCAACCCTACCGAATCAGCGTTTCTACCGGGAAAAACCCCTGTCATAGAGGAGAGCGGAGAGCAGGTTGAACCCTGTTCTGCCGGTGATAACGTAGAGCTTTACCGTTGGTTAGACCCGATCGCAACGATATGCGCTGCTGGTATGCTTTTTGCTTTTCTGACCCGGGTATGTTTGAGCTCCCCCCGGTCCCACCGCACCTGGTGGGGCGTAACCACGACACCTACTTCAGGAGAAACATAGTATGAGCAAATTACGCAACAAACATGTCTTTACCAGCGAATCGGTCAGCGAAGGTCACCCGGATAAGGTATGTGATCAGGTCTCAGATGCCATTCTCGACGCCTGCCTCGCCGCCAATCCCGACAGCAGGGTTGCCTGCGAAACGGCAGTGACCACCAACTTTCTGATCAACCTTGGCGAGATAACGTGCAGCGGATGGAAGCAGATCGATCCGGAAAAAATTGCCCGCCAGGTCGTCAGGGAGATCGGTTACGACAACGAAGAGCTGTTGTTTTCCAGCGACAACTTCGAGTATCTGTGCCGCATTCATTCCCAATCTGGCGATATCGCGCAGGGCGTCAGCGAAGGCGAAGGGCTTTTTAAAGAACAGGGCGCGGGCGACCAGGGCATGATGTTCGGTTATGCCACCTCGGCCACACCATCTTTGATGCCGGCTCCCATCCATTACAGTCATCGGCTGCTGGAACACCTGCAGACTATTCGCAAGAGTGGACAGATCGGCTATCTTCGTCCCGACGCCAAGACCCAGGTCTCGGTTCTCCATGAGAACGGCGCACCGGCTCGCATCACCTCCGTTGTCATATCCCAGCAAACAGACGAGATCCCGTTGTCGAAAATCCGGGCAGACCTGATCGAGGTAAGTCGTCAGTTCCTCGCCCCGTCCGGACTACTCGACAATGCCACCGAATTCTATATCAACCCAACCGGAAAATTCGTTATCGGCGGTCCCCACGGCGACGCCGGCCTGACCGGAAGAAAAATCATCGTCGACACCTATGGCGGCGCCTTCAGCGGCAAGGATCCTTCCAAGGTTGATCGGTCCGCCGCCTATTACGCGCGCTATGCAGCAAAAAATATTGTCGCCGCCGGGATCGCCGACAAATGCGAGATCCAAGTTGCCTATGCAATCGGCATTGCCCGGCCGCTCTCCATCAATGTCGACACCTTCGGCACCGGCAAAGTCGACGACGAACAAATCCAGCAGATCCTCGAATCAGAAGAACTGTTCAACTTCAGGCCGGCGGCAATCATCAACGATCTGCACCTCACCGAGCCTGACGGCTGGAACTACCGCGACACCTCCGTAGCCGGACATTTCGGCAGAGACAAGTTCTCCTGGGAACAAACCGACCGGGTTCAGGCCCTGCAGGAGGCCCTCGACGTCGCCATCATGCAGGTCGCCTGAATACTGGGCTCCTCCCGGACGCCGTGCGGGCGCCCCAACCACTGCCGGCCGGCCATCGCACTACAGCGCAGCACATCCGGGGTGAACAAACCTCATCTCAAAAGTGGTGAAGCAGCACGTTTATCTCACGAACCAACAAGGAATACTCATGAACGCAATTAGTGAAACAGACGCCCCAAACCGTAACGACCAACTGATCCCGATTTCGACCATCGTCGCTCCTGGCGGCTTCTCCCCGAATGATGATTTTCGGGTTGCCGATATCTCGCTGGCCGACTGGGGCCGCCGCGAAATCGACATCGCAGAGCAGGAGATGCCGGGCCTGATGGCGACTCGGGAAAAGTACGGCCCGCAGAAACCCTTGCAGGGTGTCCGTATCATGGGCAGCCTGCATATGACCATCCAGACCGCGGTTCTGATCGAAACCCTCACTGCGCTCGGCGCCGATGTCCGCTGGGCGAGCTGTAATATTTTCTCGACGCAGGACCATGCCGCGGCGGCTATCGCCCGTGCGGGCGTTCCGGTCTTTGCCTGGAAAGGTGAGACTCTGGAAGAATACTGGTGGTGTACGCTAAGGGCGATGACCTGGCCGGACGGCAGCACGCCGCAGCTCATCGTAGACGACGGTGGTGACGCCACTTTGCTGATGCACATGGGTTATCGCGGCGAAGAAGACCCGTCCTGTCTTAAGACGGTTACCAGCAACAAGGAACAGCAGGTCATCAAAGACCTCCTGCAGGAAGTCCAGCAGGCCGATGACAGCTTCTGGCACCGCGCCGTCGCACAATGGCGAGGCGTCTCCGAAGAAACGACCACCGGCGTGCATCGACTCTATCACATGCAAAAAGACGGTTCCCTGCTGGTTCCGGCCATCAACGTCAACGATTCGGTGACCAAATCAAAATTCGACAATGTCTACGGCTGCCGCCATTCACTGGTCGACGGCATCTGCCGGGCCATGGATGTCATGCTGGCCGGCAAGACCGCGATGGTCTGCGGATTTGGCGATGTCGGCAAAGGATCCGCGGAATCACTGGCCGGACAGAAATGCCGCATCCTGGTTTCGGAAGTCGATCCAATCTGTGCCCTGCAGGCCTGCATGGCGGGATACACCGTCTGCCGGGTCGAAGACGCTCTCGAGACAGCGGACATCTTTGTCACCACCACCGGTAACAGGGACATCATCACCGCCGAGCACATGAGCGGCATGAAGGACCAGGCCATTGTCTGC
>NPIE01003029.1_pt1 | contig 55911 bp, 55 predicted proteins | sample 8637661 | NCBI WGS metagenome assembly NPIE01 (sample SAMN07420842, study PRJNA396082) | bioreactor metagenome | isolation source: sample BA12 brine-fed electro-methanogenic bioreactor BA | place: Japan: Kochi | collected 2016-12-09 | reverse complement strand
TCGCAATCACACTTAAAATCAACGATTGCTATCTCGGGGCAACAAGGTACCTTAACTTCTCTAGCTTCTGGGTAGAAAACACATCGTTCATTTTTGGGAACAACCTTATATACTGCAGGGCATTTCAATGTGCAGCCTGTATCAAATACACCCTGATCATTGGCCATACCTTGCCATGCAACTGTACCATCTTGGGCAAATATATATACTGTCGTTCCTTCAAGGCATTCTCTTTCCATTTTGACAATGATACGACCGCCTTCTTCGTCAGGACAGCATGGATCACGGTCTGGATGAGCTTCCCATTCCACTGCTTCTCCCATTGAGTTTACCCAAACATCAATGCAGGCATACTTATCTGGTGGATCACCAGGAACGCTATTGAAATAATCCAAGACAGTCATCCCTAGATTGTTATCAAGAAGGGAGTCAGGAAACTGTATAACAAGGTCATATACAGGGTCTCCTTGCGCACAGTCTTTTTTGAAGTACACCGCATGGAAACCATTTGCATCTGGTTGCAACGTCATTCGAACGATACAACCGCAGTGCTTTCTCGTTGGTTCCTCGCCTTCGCAATCACATTTGAATGCGACTTTTGTTATTTCTGGGCAGCATCGTAGTTCTACTGCTTGGGATTCTGGATAGAAAACACATCGTTCATTTCTTGGAACAATCTTGTATGTGGCTGGACATGGCAATATGCAATCTGTATCAAATACACCTTGTTCATTAGGGCCACCACTCCAAACTTCATTCCCTTCCATGTCAAATATCTGGATGATTGTTCCTTCTAAGCATTCATCGGGGATTCGTACTACAATTCGTCCCATATCTTCAGGAATGTTTTCACAAGGAACGCATTTCACTCCATAAATAAGTCCATAAAGGGGGGCGGTAGTATTGTGATGTACAAAAATCAAGGAATGTTCCCCAGGAGGAACATTTTCAGCAGTCAATGTTGTTACTGAACAAACACCTTCGGCACTACCGATTTTGTTTTCTTCTGCAGGGGTGTCTAAATAAACATCTACTTTGTCATCGACAAAGATATCGATTTTTAAATGCGTACAACGTTCGAGTTTAAATGGATGCCTATAGACAGAGTTTAACTGTGTGTTTGTGGAACCGTTCCACTGTGATGTGGGTGGGTAAATCCAGCAACCACCATTCTTGTATATCCCTTCCCATGGAGAGAAAGGATCTGCAGAAGTTCCTTCGTGAGGAGTAGGCGTGGGTGGTAAATTGCATACCCTTCTCCAACCTTTAACATCAGCATCTGAACAAGGTATAGCCATAGCTGGAACCCATTGATTTTCTGCATGAGTTAGGCTTGTGCTATTTTTTAATACTTGTACTTCGCAACCACTTACCATACAGTAGTCGTGATTGTATGGAGCATATTCTGGACAAGGACAGACGCATTCACACTTGCCGTCGTTGCGGAAAATGAGTTCTGCAATTTTTTCGTCTCCATGCCATTCAATCTTTTCGGTATCAAGTGATTCAGCAGTTACTCGAAGTGGCATTAAAGAACGACCTTCCAGAATAAAAGGAACAACAGATGGATTGTGTGGATCAATCATAAGCTCTTGACCATTCAGCTTATATTTGTTATTACCAATCTGAAATTCAATGGTTGTTCCGCTGAGAGTTGTTATGGAGACGGTTCGAGTGGTTCCATCCCAACCAATGGATGCACCCACTTCCTGAGCCACATAACGGATTAACAAGAACATACGGTCCCAACGGATCACAGGTGATGTTTCCATGGGCCCTTTTTCTACATCATTGACCCAATACATAGTATTGTCAATCTGATACTTTAAGTTCTTTTTACAATCTTCTGCTTCTTGTGGGCAGGATGGAGTAGCACATGCTTCATTGGAAGTAGCAATGCGGTTATTATTTTCATCAAATGCCACAACAATATAGCAGTAACTGGTTCCATTTACGATATTTTTTGTGTCTTTGTAAGAGGTTTCTTTGACTGGGAAATCTGTCAGAGGCATATCACTTTGATTGCCCGGTCCGATACCTCTATAAATGTAGTAACTATGAGCATTCTCTACTTTCTCCCACTGGAGATAATTGAATCCACAATAACCACGGGCAGAAAGTCGAAAATGGGGAAGTGTTTCTGCAAATACTGTAAAACTGTTTAACAACAACAATAATGAAAGAATTACAGATAGAGCTTTAAAAAACCTTTTCATAAAGTACCCTCCATTGAAAGAAAATTCTTGTGCCTGGTTTTTTTATATTGTATTCATGACTCTTTGTCAATTTTCTAGCCATGAATCTGAAAAATCAGAGCATATTTATAATAAATGTGAAATTTGAATTGGTTCAATCAAGGAAGAAAAATTGATTTTTGGTGAGTTAACCTGTTGAGAAACAGGGTGTTTTTCTAATGAACAGCAATCTTCATCATTCATGATGTTTTGCAGATCGGACAAAGTGGTTTCTGGATGTAACCATTTTTCTAAGTTAGCAGGTCGTATGATGACTGGCATTCGTGAATGGATAGGAGATACAACATTGTCAGCATTTTTTGTTAGAATCAATGCTTCATTTCGGTAAAAGCCTGCTAGTCCAAGAATTGGTGAAACGGAAGAAAAAAAGTAATAGGGTTGTTTCTGGACATCCCACTCGAAAAAACCCGTTGCCAAAATGACACAACGAGTAGAAAAAAAAGGATCTCGAAACATTTTCTTTTCATGTACAGTTTCAGACTTTGCATTAATGAGTAGTTTTGATGGCCTATTCTGAAAAGTAAGTGGAACACCCCAAATCCGTTTTTCCAGGTGTATTTTTTGGTGATTGTTTGCTAAGAGATAAATTTCGCTGCGAGGAGCTATGTTGTACCTGGGTGGTAAAGTAGAAAGCATTGAGATATCATGATCTCCGAATGTTGGCGAGGGGTTGGCTAGCGCAAATCTACCACACATTGTTTTTGGTCATTTTTTGCCATAAGTACTCAGCAAAAATTTTCGTTTGCTCCGCATATAACCCAGGTTGAAAATATAGGGTATAGGGGGGATTATAAAATCCATCAGCAGAAAATTCAATCGAGGAACCTGGTACAAAAGTACCACCTGCCATAATAATGGGGTATTTGTAACCATGTTGCGCAAAAGGTTCTGCTCTGACATGAGAATCAATTGGAGAACATTTCTGGACGGCTTGTGCAAAAAGGTCCATATTTTCTTTCGATTTGCATTGAATCTCAAGTACAATATCGAAATGCTTTTCAGTCCAGTGTGGAGAAGTATAAAATCCCATTTCGTCCATACATGCTGAGAAATATAGATTTCCTTTTAGAGATTCCCTTACGGTTAATGGTGAGTGAAATAGACCTAACAAAATCTCATAAGTGAATCCAAGGTTTGGCATAAACTCATCGCCTAAGCCAGGTGCAACAAGATGCGAGGCAATACGATCAATGAATTGTTGCTTTCCCACGATGTATCCACCAGTTCTTGCGATTCCACCCCCCGGATTTTTCATAAAAGAACCCGCACATATATCTGCCCCACACTCTATGGGTTCGATGGTTTCTGTAAATTCTCCATAGCAATTGTCTACTGCAATAATAGCAGATGGATGAATGGAACGAATATTCTCTACGATTCTTTTAATATCCAAAGAGGAAATTGTCTTGCGGTTCGAATATCCTCTTGATTTTTGAATCCAGCATAAACGAGATTTTTGTACAATTGCTATTTCGTCTGGGGTTAGCTTTGTTGTGTCCATCAGGTTTATCTCGTTGTACAAAACTCCTTTTTCAATCAGATTTCCTGGGTATTGGTCCTGGATTCCAATGCAGCTTTTTAACGTTTCATATGGCGAACCTGTTACACTTAGTAAAAGGTCACCTTTAAAAAGAAGTGCATTTAGAACAAGAAAAAGGGCATGAGAGCCTGAAGTAATTTGAGGTCGAACCAATGCATTTTCAGATTGAAAGATAGATGAAAAAACTGCTTCGGTGATCTGTGTACCCTGGTCTCCTAGACCGTATCCAAAACCTGGTTGTAATTGGTAGCTGGAGACTTTGTTTTGCTGGAAAGCATTCAGAACTTTTTTGAAACATTGATGGTAGATGTCATCAACTTCTTTGTAGTAAGGTTTTAATTGTTCTTGGATTTTTTGATCGATTTGGGAAAATGAGTCGGATTGAGTTTGTATTTCTACCATTTTTACACTACCATACAACCCTTCAGAGTGAAGTCTTGTACACAATCAATATGTACTTGGACAATATCACCCGCATAAAGAGAGCATTCTTGGGGAAATGTAAACTGAACCAATCGATCTTCCCATGTTTTACCAATCGCTTTTTCTGCCGTCGCATTTAACACAAATACTCTTTTTGTTTGATGCAAAAAACGTTGAAGATTTTTCTTGGTGATCTCTTTTTGTGTTTCAAGCAAGAGATTCAATCTTTTTTTCCCAATACTTAACGGGATTTGATGATCATATGTCGCAGCTTTTGTTTTAGGTCTGGGAGAATATACTGCACCAAAGACAGTGTCAAATTGAACCTTTTTTAAAAGAGACAGGGTATTTTGAAATGCCTCTTCGGTTTCTCCCGGAAATCCTACAATGATGTCGGTTGTGATAGATGCATAAGGGAAGTATGATCGAATCCAGGAGATTTTCTCAATATATTCTTCAGCAGTATAGCCCCTTCTCATTCTGCGGAGAATTTCATAATCTCCATGCTGCACCGGGAAATGAAAACGTTTCACAATGGAAGCATGGTTTTGAACAACATCTAAAACACTTTTATCAAATTCTCTGGGATGAGAAGTTAAAAAATCCAAACGCTGAATATTTTCCATGGATGCTACAGTTTCTAATAAACTGGAAAAAGATATCGAAGGAGTGAAATCCTTTCCATAGCAGTTCACGTTTTGCCCCAAAAGGATAATTTCTTTCGATCCTTGTTGTTGAGAAACCTGGATATCATCTACAATATCTTGTACTGGTCTACTTTTTTCCCTTCCTCTCACATATGGAACTATGCAATATGTACAGAAGGAATCGCAGCCAAATATTATGGGAATGTAGGTAGAAAGGGGTTGTTGATTGGCTAGAGGGAGTTTTTCTTGAGGAGGTTGGGTTGTATGAAAGTTATGACTTTCAAGAAAATCTGAAAAAGAGGGATCCACGAGTGTGGAGTTTAAAGCTCCATGAATATAATCAATCTCGTTGTGATGAGAGAGTTTCGATAATAAATCAGAAGCACACCCAACCACACACAGAAGCACTTGATCTTTACTCCGTTTCCATTGACATACACGCCCAATAGCACTTGCTGCTTTTTGTACCGAACGATCGCGAACTGCACAGGTATTTATTATGACAAGATCAGCGTTTTGCATTCGAGAAACAGGGGTGAATCCATATTGCTGAAGAATTTTCTCATACAAGCTGGAATCATAGGTATTCATTTGACAACCAATGGTCAGAACAAAATATTTAGTCTTCGTAAAGGGCATAATCTCCTCGAATATAGGTTGTTTTTGCTGATTCAATGTCAATATCGACATGAACGTAAGAGACAATCGTTGGACCTTTTGTTTCAACTTCAAACATGGTCGGTCTTTGTGTAAGGTAAGTTTGAATGATGATATCGGATTGTACTCCAATAACAGAATGGTATGCCCCACACATCCCTGCATCTGTGATATACCCGGTACCTTGAGGTAAAATCTGCGCATCATGGGTTTGAATGTGAGTGTGCGTTCCAACCATGCAAGAGACTTTGCCATCCAGGAAAAATCCCATGGCTTTTTTCTCACTGGTCGTTTCTGCATGAAAATCGACAATAATCAGGGGAGTAATTTCTTGAACTCTTTGAATTTCTTCTTCGATCGAGCGAAAAGGGCAATCAATTGGATTGCCCATGAAAATTCGCCCCATCAGATTTATAACGGCGATGGATACATTGTCTTCCACCGGAATGATCTTACACCCAAAACCAGGGGTTTTGGGTGGGTAATTCAAGGGTCGCAGAATGGATAATTCGTCCATGTAAGGGATGATGTCTTTTTTTCTCCAGATATGATTGCCGCTTGTGAAGATATCAATTCCTGCTTCTTTTAGCTCTAGCGCATGATTTTTCGTGATTCCTTTACCACCAGAAGTATTTTCACAATTTGCTATAACGATATCATATTGATCGCGGTGATCCTGCAAGAATCTTTTTATGCCCTGTCTGCCTAATTTGCTAACAATATCACCCAAAAAGAGGACTTGAAGAGAGCTATTTAGCATACGCAACAGACCTTGTTTCTCGAATCACAGTGACTTTGATTTGACCTGGATACTCTACCTCATTTTCAACTCGTTTAACGATGTCATAGGATAGTTTTGTAAGAAGGATATCGTCTACCTCGGTAGGTTTCACTATAATTCTTAACTCACGGCCTGCTTGGACGGCATAACTTTTGTCGACGCCTTGGAAATTGTTGCATATGTCTTCAAGTGTTTCAATACGACGAATGTATGCTTCAACATCTTCTTTTCTAGCTCCTGGGCGTGATGCAGAAATCGCATCCGCTGCCTGGACAAGTCCAGAAATAACGGAATTAGCTGGAACATCGCCATGGTGGGATGCGGCTGCATTCACAACTTCGCTGCTTTCACCATATTTCTTTAAAATTTCTGCTCCTAGTATTGCGTGAGAGCCTTCCATTTCTTTATCTACAGCTTTTCCGATGTCGTGAAGTAATCCCGCTCGTTTTGCTCGGTTCACGTTTTCTCGAATTTCTGCAGCCATGGCAGCACTTAACAATGCTACTTCTTTTGAATGGTTGAGTACATTTTGAGAGAAGCTGGATCGATATTTAAGTCGTCCTAGAAGTTTTATCAGTTCAGGGTTCATCGTACGAATACCCAATTCAAGGAGAGTATCTTCTCCTTCTTGGAAAATGATGGTATCGATCTCTTTCTTTGCTGCTTCCACCAGCTCTTCAATTCGAGCAGGATGAATGCGTCCATCCAAAATGAGTTTCTCAAGAGCAAGTTTTCCAATTTCTCGTTTGATGGGTTCATAGGAAGAAATAGTTACAACTTCAGGAGTATCATCGATGAGTAAATCGACACCTGTTAAGCTTTCGAATATTCTAATATTTCTACCTTCTCGTCCAATGATTTTACCTTTGATATCGTCGCTAGGTAGTGGCACAACAGAGATGGTGGATTCAGAGGTTTGATCAACACAGATTCTCTGGATAGCAGTTGTTACAATTTTTCTTGCAGTTTGATCAGCAATTTCTTTAAAGTTATCTTCAGAAGCTTTTAATCGTGTAGCAATCTCATACTTGTATTCTTCCTCTATTTTTGAGAAGAGTTCATTTTTTGCGTCGTCTTGAGACAATTGAGAAATCCTGTAAAGCTCCTTGTCTTGAAGCTCTATTTTTTCTTGGATTTGATTTTGTGACTTTTGAAGTTCTGATTCTTTCTGGTTTAATGTTTTTTGTTTTTTGTCGATGTTCTCAATTTTCTTATCTAGGTCTTGTTCTTTCTTTTGAAGATAGTTTTCCTTTTTTTGGAATTGCTTTTGTTTTTCATTGTTATCATGGTCATACTGGCTTTTTATCTTATAGGATTCATCCTTCGCCTGTAGAACCATTTCCTTTTTGATTCTTTGCGCTTCTTCTTGCGCTATAGCAATGATCTGCTCTGCAGATTCCTGTGCATTCTTTTTACGTTTTTTTGTTACATTCTGATTTAGTACATAAATACTTATGGCACCAACCACAAGTCCTATGAGTATTCCTATAATAAGTTCCACTATTGGTTCCTCCGTTTAGAGGACCGATCAAAAACCTCGGTTGTAGAGAAAGGAAAGGATTCTTTGTTTTCTTTTCAATGGAGGAAGGTGTGCTAACTCTTGGTCTTTCTGTTTTGTTAGCACTTTTTTTATTGTTTCCTCTTCATTAATAGAGTAAAACCTTTCTATCATTTGTTCCACAATCTCTTGTGGAATGTGTTTCGTTCGTAATACATACCGGATCTTAAATCGACCCCATTTTTTTTGTGTTTGCATTTCATGTATATGATACTTGAAAAGGGTTGTGTCGTCTAGTAGCAAACTGTTTTTGCATTGATCGATCGCATCTGCACTTTCTTTCTCAGAGAAGTTTTTCGTTTGTAATCGAACCAAAAGTTCCCATGAGTAATATGCTCTTCTGTTTAACATACGAAGAGCAGTTTGGAAAGCATCAGGCTTTTTTGGATTTGTCTTTTGCTTTTGCAGAAACATTCGATGAAGCTTCAGTATCTTTTGGAAGTATCATACCAAAAGATTCTTTGACTTTTCTTTCAATTTCTTTCAATGTGTCAGGATTATCTAACAAGTATTTTTTTACGTTCTCCGTTCCTTGTCCAATTTTCTGGTCCTGATAGGAATACCAGGAACCGCTTTTATGGATTATATCTTTGTCTACGGCCAGGTTCACCACTTGCCCTTCGTGGGATATGCCTTGTCCGTACATAAGTTCACATTCACAATTTTGATAGGGGGGAGCTACTTTGTTTTTCACCACTTTGATGCGGATAACTTGTCCAATCGGATCCGTTCCATTTTTTAGCAGTTCTCCTCGCTTGGTTTCTAACCGAACCGAAGAATAAAATTTTAAAGCTCGTCCTCCAGTAGTGGTTTCTGGATTACCAAAAACAATACCAATTTTATCTCGTACTTGGTTAATAAAAATTGCTGTGCATCTAGATTTATTTAATACACCAGTAAGTTTGCGGAGAGCTTGCGACATAAGACGGGCTTGTAATCCCATTTGCGCATCTCCCATAGCCCCATCGAGCTCTGATTTGGGAACCAGTGCTGCAACTGAATCAATCACAATACAATCAACTGCGCCGCTACGGATCATTATTTCAGCTATTTCAAGTGCTTGTTCGCCATAGTCAGGTTGTGAAATAACCAGATCTTCAAGTTCGACTCCTAGTTGTTTCGCGTAGGCAGGATCCAATGCATGTTCGGCATCAATATATACGGCTTTGCCCCCAATTTTCTGAACTTCTGCAATGGCTTTCAGGGCAACTGTGCTTTTTCCAGAACCTTCGGAGCCATAAATTTCAACAACTCTTCCACGGGGATAACCCCCTATACCAAGAGCAATATCAAGTGTAAGGATCCCAGATGAAATAGCCTCATCACTACCTTTCTTTTGAAAGTAGTCGGTATCCATTTTCATAATGGATCCTTTTCCATACGATTTTGTAACTTGCATCATTGCGGATTCTAATGCTTTTTCACGTTCGTTCATAATTTCTCCTTTCAGAAAACAAAACTTCCTTATCTTATTTTATGGTATTTTTGGATTTGATCCCATAAAAATTCGATTCCGGTTAAAACTGTTTGATATTTTATTTCTTTTCGATGTAAAGTCGAAGAAAAATTGCATTCTTTACAAACTACAGTACCGTTAGGGTTGGAAATTCCTATAAACACTGTTCCCACTTGACTACCTGTTTCGTTTACACTCGGTCCAGCATTTCCCGTGAAGGAAATTCCATAATCTGTTTGTAAGAGTTTTTTTACATTTTTTGCCATTTTTTTTGCTGTAAAACTAGAAATGACTCCGTGCTTCTGCAAACAATCCTGAGATATACCCAACCGAGTTACTTTTGAAGCAATTGTGTAGGATACAATTCCTTCCATCAGCACTTCTGAACATCCTGGAACATCGGTAAGTGTGGAAGAAAATAAACCTCCGGTAATGGATTCTGCAACACTCAATGTAAGGTGCTTCTGTAGTAAAAAAAGTACGACCTTTTCGGTAATGCTATACAGTTTTTCATTATCGATCATTGGACTTGGGCCTTCATTTCATCTGTAGTCACGTGGGTTAATGTACAATTCACGATTGATCCAATCCGTTTTTTCAAGCGAAAAGGATTTCCATAGACGAAAATTGATGGATCAACATCAGGAGCTTCTCGAATGCTACGACCTATCGCACATCTCTTCAAAGAATCATATTGTTGGAGTAAAACAGGGAGAGTATGAGATATGTGTGTAGAATCTAATTGAAGAGAAATCGATTCCTGTATACGATATGCTTCTTTTAGACGATTCTCCTTCACAGAATCGGGTATTTGATCCTTGAGTAAATAAGAAGATGCCTCTTTTTCATTAGAGTATGCAAAAAAACCAACACGATCAAGTGGTAGTTCTTCTAGTTTCCTGCATAAAAAAGCAAAGTGTTCTTCTGTTTCTCCTGGATAACCAACGATAAAGGTAGAACGAAATGTCATAAAAGGAAAATCTTCTCGCAAAGCGTATATTTTCTCCATATATGAAAAACCGTCTATGGGTCGATTCATTTTTTGAAGCATTTCAGGATGATAGTGTTGCAATGGCATGTCAATGTAGGGAATAACAGACGGGATAGAGAAAAGGTCATGTAATTCTGAATACGAAAATTGGTTTGGATACATGTACAATATCCGAATCCAAGGAAAAAGCTCAAGTTGGCTGATTGAACGGACTAAAGATAAAAGACTGCTTTTTGGAGTTAAATCCAATCCATATCGAGAAGTATCCTGCGCAATAAGAACAAGTTCCTGGATAGGAAAATGATGAGCTATATAGCGACATTCTTCTAACAGGGCAGATGACTGAAAACTTTTATAACCCCCTTTGATAGAAGGGATAAGGCAATATGAACACCGACGGTTACATCCTTGAGCAATCCTTAAATATGCATAGTGAGAGGTGGAAAGCAAACGATGAGTTGGTTTACTTTGGACTGCTAGGTATTCTTCCACTGCTTGGATTGGATCTTGATGGGAAAGCAACGTGACGGAGGGGTAGTATTGTTGAATTTCATTTGGAAAACGGTATGCATAGCAGCCTAGTATAATGATTTGGTGCTGATTAACTGAGTATGTATCAAGTATGTCTTGAATAACAGATAGACCTTCTTCTCGAGCTATCCGTAAAAAGCCACAAGTATTGATGATAAAAAGGTCCGTTGAAGGTGATTCTGGAACAACCTGAAAACCATTTTCGGAAAATAATGAGGCAATTTTTTCAGATAAAACTGTATTTTTTACACAACCCAAGCTGATTAGTGAAACAGATCTTGGGTTAGGGAATGTCTTTTTCAAAGCGTCTTGAATCTACCACAATACCCCCCTTGAGGGTATCCATAAGAATGTATTGTTCAGGCTCGAGAAGGATATCTAAACTGATGACTTCACCTTTTTCTCCGATATTGTTTACCAGATAACCGTTTATGCGAAGAGAAATGATGCCTGCGTTACCTAAATGAACCTGAAATGAATTGTCACACTCATAAGAAGCTTTGTTGATACTATTTTTCAATGTATATGCATTTTTGGTAACGCCATCTACAACAGGTTTTACCCAGCAGCTCTGCTGATTGGACGTATCAGCAATGATTTCTACAATTAAAATATCAAAAAAAGGTTCGGTGTTTGATGTCTGATCGATCTTATCAAGAGATTCTTCAAGTGGAATTGTTAAATCTTGATCGATAGATGGAGTTTGGGTGATGTCAGAAGGATTGGTTAGAGTGTCTTCTTGTTCCGAGGAGATTGATGAGGGCGTTGGAGTGCTATTGCGAGTAGAGAATACCCAAGAAGTAATTCCCCAAACAGAAAAACCCACAACAAGTGCTACAATGACTATGATGACAATCCATTTTAGATTTGCTTGAAACAGCGATGGAAGAGAAGAAAAAGTGTTTTTCGCAGGTTCTTCAATGGTCTCTTCTGGTGCAATTTCATCTAGATAACGTTTGACAATAAATACTTGATCAAGTCCTAAATAATCAGCATAAATCCGTAAAAAACTTCGTGTGTAAACAGGATCAGGTATTTGATTGTACGTACCATTTTCAATGGCTTCCAAGTATTTCCGACGAATTTTTGTATCTTCGGATACTTGATCTAATCCGTATTCAAGTTCTTCTCTTTTTTTCTTTAAAATTGATCCAACTTTGTCCATAGTAGTATTGTAGCACTTTCTTTGGGTTAGTAAAATTCAATGGGATTACGCTTTGAAGACTTCTTTGTAGACATCTTTCAAGTCTTCAACAATAACAACATTTAACTTTTTAAGAATATCTTTGGGGATTTCAATTAAATTCTTTTCGTTTTCTTTTGGAATCAATACTTTTTTGATTCCTGCTCTTTGTGCTGCTAATAACTTATCTTTTAAACCCCCAATGGGCAAAACGCGACCAATCAGAGTTGCCTCACCCGTCATGGCAATTGAAGGAGAGACAGATTGATTTTTCATCAAGGAAATAAGGGCTGTAAATATGGCTATACCAGCTGATGGACCGTCTTTTGGAATAGCTCCTTCAGGAAAGTGAAGATGAATATCTTCTTTTTCCAACACTTCAGGATCAATTTTAAAGTACTCTGTGTTGCTCTTGATGTAGCTTAAAACTGCAGTAGCAGACTCTTTCATGACTTCACCAAGTTGTCCTGTAAGGATAAGCTTACCTGTACCTTTCATCGAAATTGCTTCAATGAAGAGTATTTCTCCACCAAACTGAGTAACGGATAAGCCTGTTGCAATACCCGGTCCGAAATCTTTGCCTGCAACTTCATGATGATTTACAGGCACTTTCAGATATTTGAGTAAATCGTCTGGTGTAACTTTTACCTTACGGAAAGACTTTGAACTCGCCTTTTTCATTGCAATCTGGCGGAAAATTTTACCAATTTGTCTTTCAAGGTTTCGAACACCAGACTCTCGGGTGTAGTCTGAAATAATCTTTTTCAATGTTTCTTCGGGCATTTCAATATTGGATTTTTTTAATCCAGTATTTTCCAGTTGCCGAGGAAGTAGGAAATCTTTGGCAATGTGGAATTTTTCTTCGTCTGTATAGCCAGGGATATTGATGACTTCCATACGGTCTCGGAGTGCGCTTGGAATAGTGTGTAAAACATTGCCTGTTGTTATGAAGAAAACGCTAGATAAATCATAGGGGATTTCTAAAAAGTGATCGCTAAAGCTTGTATTTTGTTCTGGATCAAGAGCTTCAAGTAAGGCAGAAGAGGGATCACCACGAAAATCATTTCCAACCTTGTCAATTTCATCAAGCAAGAAGACAGGATTTTTTGTTCCAGCATTTTTCATACCCTGAATGATACGACCAGGCATTGCACCCACATACGTGCGTCGATGTCCACGAATTTCAGCTTCATCCCGAATTCCACCTAATGATATGCGTACAATTTTGCGCCCCATTGCTCTTGCCACTGATCTTCCAAGAGATGTTTTACCAACGCCAGGAGGACCAATCAAGCATAAGATAGGGGCTTTGATTTTGGTACTCAGTTTACAGATTGCCAGATATTCTAGAATTCTCTCTTTTACATCCTCAAGTCCATAATGATCTTCATCCAATGTTTTCTTTGCCTGTTGAAGATCTAGTACGTCATCGGTACTTTTTTCCCATGGGAGAGCCAGAATCCATTCAATGTAATTCCGGACAACTCCTGATTCAGCCATCATAGGTGGCATTTTTGATAAACGATTAATTTCTTCGTTTAATTTTTTAACTACATTTTCAGGGAGTTTTCTTTCTCCCATTTGTTGACGATACTTTTCGATATCATCTGCAAATTCTCCATCCCCTTCTCCCAGTTCTTTTTGGATAACTCGTAATTGCTCCCTAAGATAGTATTCTCGTTGGGTCTTGTCGAATTTTTCTCGAACTTCAGTGTCAATCTTTTTTTGTAGTTTTAGAACTCCAATTTCTCGTTTTAAAAACTCAATAAGTCGGAAAAAGCGTGCTTCACCGTCTAGTGTTTCCAAGATTTCTTGCTTTTCTGACACTGGAAGGATGATGTACGAAGAAATCATGTTGGAGAGTCTTTCCATATTGGATATATTGGAAAGGTCCACGTAGTTTTCAGGAGATAATCTTTTATTGAGCTGATAATATTCTTCAAAAGAATCAATCAGTTCCTTTTTTAAAGCATGTCTAGTTTCGGATTGAATATCAATTTGGTCAAATGGATTAACTTTTGCAACATAATAATTGTTGGTTAACACAAAATCAGTAATGTCGACACGGGCGAATCCTTCAATGATAACCCGCAACGTTCCATCTGGTACTCGAATGACCTGAAGAATTTCTGCCCCAATACCTATTTGGTATAGGTCTTCAGGTTTTGGATCTTCTGTATGTTCATGCTTTTGCGTAGTAAGAACAATGAATCGATCCTGACGAAGTGCCTGTTCAATTGCATTAATGGATTGTTTTCTAGCAACTGTCAGGGGTTGTACGACATTTGGAAATAAAACAACATTGCGTACAGGCACCAATGGTGCTTCCGTGAAGAAGCTCATATCATCATTGGGTGTTATCGTTGTTTTTGATGTGTAATTTTTCATAAATACCTAGATAGGCATTCCTCCTTAAAAGATTCTGTCTATCAGACCATATTTTTTTGCTTCTTCTGGTGTGAAAAAACAGTCTTGCTTTGTATCAGAAGAAACTTTCTCGATGGATTGACCTGTATGTTTTGATAATATTCGATTGAGGGTATCTCGCTCTTGTTGAAGCTGATGGGTGTAGATATCTACATCAGTGGCTTTTCCAATAAGACCCCCAGAAGGTTGATGGATCATGATACGGGCATTTGGAAGAGCAAATCGCTTCCCTGGAGCACCAGCAGCAAGAATAATGGCAGCAATAGAGGCACTTAAACCAATACAGATCGTTCGAATCTCCGGTTTAATGTATTGCATGGTGTCATATATTGCTAAACCTCCTCGCAGCACTCCACCAGGACTGTTAATGTAAATCGATATATCGGATTTTGAATCTTCAGCTTCTAGAAAGAGTAATTGAGCAATGATGGCATTTGCAGAATTCTCAGATAAATAGTCTCCCCCAATAAAAAGGATCCTGTCCTTTAAAAGGCGGGAATAAATATCATATTGCCTTTCTCCTTGTTCAGTTTTTTCAATCACCCAAGGAATTGTCATTGTCATCCTTTCTAAGAGCTTTTTAATCTGTAAATGTTACATGAACAGTTTGCGTGATGTAGTTCATCACTTTTTCCCGAATCATGTGATCACGAATCAAATTCTCTACATGTCTCATATCAAGTTTATTTTGGTCTTCTTTACTATATGTTCCCAAAAACTCTTTCATTTTGCCAATAACCTCTGCATCTTGAAGCGCTAATTCTGGTTGCTCTTTGTAGATTTGGCGTATCATCATGTCAATCTTTACATTTTGTTTGGCTTTTGGTTCCAATTGTTTCTTAAAATCTTCTAGTTTGATGTTGTTACTTTCTAAAAAACTATCCATGGAGAGTTTTGATTTACTGAGTTGATCTTTGAAGTGATTGAGCTCCATTTCAACATAGGAATTCAATAAAGATTCCGGGATAGTCTCAATTTCTGCTTTCTCTTCAAGATACTGAAACACAGCAGTTAGTTGGTTGTCTTCTTTTCTCTTGTCGTAATCATCTTTTGCTTCTTCATGCAGTCGATTATGGAAATCTTCCAGGGATTCATCGATATTTACTTTTTCCAAAAGGGATTGATCCAAAACTGGAACTATTTTCTTTTTGTAACTAATGACTTGTACCTTAAATTGCATGCTCCTAGCTGATGTTGTATAAGGGATAACAGTGGTTTCTCCAGGTGCACACTTCATGATTTTGTCATCGCTGTCAGGAAACAGGGTATTCTTACCCAGCTCAATGACTGATGGGTTGCCTGTTACTTCAATTTCATCAGCAGTCTTTCCTTCGGGAATTTCAGTGTACTGAATGATTGCATAATCACCGATTTCAGGAGCACCTTCTATGGGTTCCCAGGTAGCGTGAATATTTAAAAATTGGTCGATTTTGCTATTGTATAATTTTTCTTCGCTGGGAGGGTTTACTGCTTTCACGGATATCTTTGAAAAGTCGGGAAGCGTTACCTTTGGATACAATTCAGCTTTTAAGCCGATAGAATAAGATTCATTTTCAATAGGTAAATCGGAATAATCTACTTTTGGGTAATCGACATAATCGTCTTTTTTTTCTTTAAGCATGAAACCGATGGCTTGCTCTGCGATACGATACATTAAATCTTCGTAAAAGCGAGTGTAGTTAATATGGCTTTTCAATAAATGCAGTGGAGCTTTTCCTTTACGAAAACCAGGTATGGCAATAGAAGGAGCGTATTCTTTGTATAAAGATTGAAAGTGAGACGCAATTTCTTCTTCAGTGAAATCAATATTCGCGTTGACAGTTGTATCTTTGACTTCATAATTCGTAATTTTCATACTTCCTCCTAGGAATTTCTTGATTTAGCTTATATACTTATACTATACCGAACATTAAAGTCAAATGCATATATATGGGTTGATTTTTACCTGTGTTTGTGTAAATTATTACAATTGTTTGAATATATTGAAATAGAATGGCATTTTTATGCTGTTTAATGACAAATTGATTGAGGTAAAATATGACGACACATTTTTATACTGAACAGGAAGTACCGAAGAAATGGTTCATTATTGATGCAGACGGTAAAATTTTGGGTCGAGTAGCCAAAAAAGCTGCTCAGATTATTATGGGCAAGAACAAGCCCGAATATACCCCAAATGCCGATGTGGGTGATTTTGTAATTGTCACCAATGCATCCAAAGTTAAACTTTCCGGTACCAAAGAATTAAACAAGATCTATTATAGACATTCAGGATATGTTGGAGGATTAAAGAAAACTCCTGCTTTCCGTCAACGACAAAAAGATGCATCTCAGATGATCTACAAAGCCGTTTGGGGAATGGTAAAAAACGGTTCTTTAGCTCGAAAACAAATGAAAAAATTACGCATATTTAACCAAGCTGAACATAAGCACGAAGCTCAGAAACCAATGCGTATTACAGCGTTATAAGGAGAAGACAATATGGCAACACACCCAATTCTAAGTACCGGTTATAGAAAAACATCAATCGCAAGAATTGTTTTGCGTCCTGGTTCAGGAAAAATACGTATTAACGGGAAAGATATGAAAGACTATTTTGTATCTGACTTACAGCAAAAACGACTCATGAGCATTTTCCATCTTGGAAAAAAAGAAAACCAATTCGACATTCGAGTAAAAGTACATGGTGGAGGATCTTCCTCCCAAGTTGTGGCATGCTGTCATGGAATTGCACAGGCAATTGTCGAATTTGATCCTGATACAAAATCTGTGTACCGTGAAAAAGGGATCTTAACCCGTGATCTTCGTATTAAAGAAAGAGCAAAAGCCGGACTTCGTGGTGCCAGAAAAGATCGTCAATACCGTAAGCGTTAAGAATTCATATGGAATTTGCCTCCGACAATACTTTACGGAGCTGGATTCAACAATATATTCTTGAATTCTCAGATCAATTTGTAAAAACAGAGGTCGACACCGATTTGTCGACCTCTTTACTTTTTCAAGAACGGCTTCTTTTTTTTGTTCTTGAGTATGCATATCAATCTTCTATTGATAGATATTCCGTTCATCACTATCTTCTTTTTCTTTCTTCTCTTTGGAAAGCTGTAGTCTTGTTTGGACATTCTTATACTTATTCCATGGAATGCAAAGAGACAAAGCTTGCCCTGATGCAAGCTGATTATCATTTAGCCCAAACCGCTCAAGCATTTGGCTGCATTGAGAATCATGAAAATATGGAGCACCTGCTTCAGGAAACTATGTTTTCTATTACAACGAACCTGAAAAACCAACCCATTGAAATCCAACGAGAACCAAAGATTCTAGAATCTATAGAATCCTGGGAAATGTTCCAAAAAAAACGTTTTCTTCCCATTCTTTTGTTTTATATCAATGCTCTAAGGCTTTTTTACGAGCTTCCCAATATCCCCATGGACAGAATTTACCTGTATATCTATGATCTTGCAAGCCTATCGGACCCTATTTATACCGTTTCACAACAGAAGAATTTTTACTATAATGACATTATCAAGACTACTCCATGGAAGGTACTACATGTCAACAACCAAAATACTAGAAGCCCGTTCTATCTCCCATTCTCTTCGGGAATCTCTGAAAGAAAATCTTCAGAAAATATCTCCAAATAAGCCTTGTTTAGCATCCATTTTGCTGGATGATTCGCCAGATGCACGCAATTATGTTAAGAATCAAGAAAAAGCATCTGTTAAATTGGGGTATGATTACAAATTGTTTTCAATGGCAGACTCTACAGAAGCCGATGTTCTGTCATGTCTCGATAAACTAAATCGTGATTCTGGCATTCATGGGATAATCATCCAAAGACCCGTACCAAGTGGGTTATCTTTTCATGCCTTAGCCGAGAAAGTGTCTCCCGAAAAAGATGTGGACTGTATCCATCCCTATACTGCAGGGATGTTGTTTCAGTCCAAACCAGTGTTTTATCCCCCAACTCCACTTTCCGTGATGATGATTCTTGAGCACTATCAAATTGTTTTGGAGGGTAGAGATATTGTCATGATAGGTCGTTCTGATGTTGTTGGAAAACCCTTATCCATGATGCTTCTTGATAAGAATGCAACTCTGCAAATCTGTCACAGTCGAACATCAAATTTAACCGAAAAATGCAACCAAGCCGACATTGTAATAGTGGCAGTAGGAAAGCCGAAATTTCTAACCAAAGAAATGGTCCGACAGGGTGCTGTCGTTATTGATGTGGGAATTAATTTCTTCGAAGGTAGCCTAGTAGGAGATGCTGATTTTGACTCTTTGGTTCCTCATGTGTCTGCCATTACTCCCGTACCGGGAGGAGTAGGAACTCTTACTACAGCAATTTTACTCCAAAACACTTTGCAGGCCTATACTTGTCAAATGACGTGTAAATGAGTTTTTCAACGAACTCCCATCAAACCAGTTCCTTAGGCGGTTTATACATCCACATTCCATACTGTTTATCAAAATGTAATTACTGCGATTTTGTGAGCTATCCCCTTGATGATCGATTACCCATTTACATCGATGAGCTCATGAAAGAAATGGATCTCCGCAGTAAGGATTTTTCAGCTATTGAGATAGATTCCATTTTTTTTGGTGGTGGTACTCCTTCCCTTCTTACAGCATTTCAACTCAACGCACTTCTGGATAAAATTCACAACACCTACCGGATTGCAGAAAACTGTGAGATTACGATTGAAGCGAACCCAGATACCATTCATCAATCCTTATTGATGCAATACAAAAAAATCGGGATTAACCGCATTAGCATAGGAGTGCAAGCTTTACAAGACTCTATTTTGCAAAACATACAAAGAAGGCATAACACAAAGCAAGCTATAGAAGCTATTCATTGTGCACATGAAGCAGGTTTTTCTTCTATAAATTGTGATTTCATGATGGGACTTCCAGGAGAAACAGACTGTAGCATAGAAGAGATGATTCAACAGATTGCTCAACTTCCTATTACACACATATCCATGTATTTTTTAACCATATCCAGAAGAACTCCGATTGCGCGACTACTACGAACCAAAAAGCTTGTTGTTCCATCAGAAAAGCAAGCTATACACCATTGGAACCAAATGGTAAAAGCACTTACAGGCATGGGTTTTCACCATTATGAAATCTCAAATTTTGCAAAACCATCCTACGAATGTAGGCATAATTTACATTACTGGAACCTGGATTCATGGGCAGCATTTGGATTGTCTTCTACGGGTTTTCAAATACTGGAACCATCTACGAAAGCTTATCGATATACCAATTTTCCGTCCTTCTTGCAATACACTGGAGCTCTTTCCCTGCAAAAGGTTCCTACCGGAAAAGCAGAAAAACTTACAAAAAAGCAAATAGAATTTGAGAGAAACATGTTACATTTTCGCCTTCTCGATGTGGGAATCCCTCTGATGAGTGTCCCTACACAGAACAGACGAATTTTGCAAGAGTTTCTTGCATATGGATGGATACAATTTCAATACAAACACCCTTTTCTAGACCCAGTTACAGGGCTTCTTTATCATTCGCCCCGTATTGTTCTGACAGAAAAGGGTGTGGTATTGTCTAACGAGCTTATAACTCGCTTATTATATAGCTAGAAACGTATTACTGTAATTTTCGAATCACAATGGTTTCGGTCTCTTTTATCCAGTCTACTTCTGCTCCAAAACTTTCTGCGATAAAACGTACAGGGACAAATGTCCGTCCATTCTGAATGACGGGAGGAGCATCCATTTGATGAACAGAAGCATTCACCATGGCAATTGGATTGCCAATCTGCATACTAATTGTAGTATCATCTGTTCTGATCACAATTGTTTCAGTTTCTTTGAGCCATTCTACTTCAGCGCCAAAACCTTCTGCGATAAAACGAACAGGGACAAATGTTCGACCTTCAATGATGAAAGGCGGGGCATCCAAAACTGCAATTTCTTCATTAATAATGGCAGTTTCTTTTCCGATAGTAAGTTTGATTAATGTTTCATGCCAGTTGTAAATTGTAATTGTTTCTTCCGTTCGATTTCCTAGAATATCACTAGATGTGAAAGTAATTGTATTGTTTCCCATTTGAAGGGGTACTTCTACCTGGAATAAATCATGTACTAGTTTTGCTTCAATACCATTCGCTTTGACAATTGATTCCGGTTCTGTTCGTCCTGTGAAAGTCCATGTATCTTTGTCAATCAGTTTTTCTTGAGGTAGGTTGATCATCAGAGAAGGAGGGGTGGTGTCGCGAGTTACTTCAACAAGTTTTTTTACAGATTGGTCTTCGTAAGATGCTTGTACTAAAATAGCATTCATGCCTTCTTCTAAGCGAATACCATCGAACAGAAATGATCCATCATCTCCTACAACCACTTCTTTTGTTTGACACGTAACAGTAGCTCCAGGCGAGCTAACACCTGATATCTGAATCTCCGATTGTTTGGTAGGAGATTTAACGGGATCAAGTTCCAAAAATAATTTCACCTGTTCAGGGAAGACAGGGATAGTAATGGAATCACCGATCAAATTTTCTTTTGAAACTCGAATTGTAATTTCACCAATTTCAGTTGGTTTAACCGTGCATCGAAAAATACCATCTTGATTTGTTTTGCCTGTTTCCCATACACCACTGCCATCAACCTCAACGGTTGCTCCTTCTACCCGTCTTTGGGTACCAACCTCTTTAACAGTGATTGTTAGATCTGTTTTTGTGTTTTGGTGTACCTTGTCCGGTTTGCATTCTATCCCCTGTCCTTTTACTGAATCTAGATAGAGGATTTTTTCTAGTTTAATCTGATAAGGGCCATCTGTAGATGTGTTTTTAAATACTGCATCTACCCATACAACACCTTCACCTAAACCGGTAGGAGTAAAAAGCATTGTGGTGACAGCTTTTCCATCAATCCAGTTTAACCTTCCATAGATAGCTGCTTCGCTTTGGTTACCGCTTAATCCAATTATTCCTTCCATCGAAGGGGAAAGATCTCGGACATCACCGGGAGTGATTTCAAAGAGCAAATGATTTTCTTTTCCAAACACAAGGTCGTAATTATATTTGCTATAAAACTCTTTGCCTAGTTCTTGGGATGTTTTTGCATTATAAATCTTCACTCCTGGTTTTCCAGATCCAATGATGCGAGAAGGAATGCAATCAAAATCTAAAGCGAACACATGATCTTTTTGATATCTTGTGCGGATCTGAGTTGCTGAGGAAGAACTGATGGGGGGACCCCCTGCTACGTCTCTTCCGCCGTAAGGATTACAGGCAACCAAACCCCCCACACTCGTGATGTCTTCAGAGAAAATGTAAAAAGTGCATCCTCCCTGACGATCAAACAACAAGGAATCATGGTAGTCCAATTTTTCATCATCATTTAAGTCAGCAATTAAATATCCACCAGCTTTTGCAGTGTTGTAAATAGCTCCTAATCCCCAACCTTCAAAGGGTGGAGCAAAATCAAACTGTGGATCCAGCTCAAATGTTCCATCATCCCACTGGACATTGGAGGTAATATAATAGGATAAGTAATTCGTTTTTACGATGTTTCCATACTGATCCAAATCACGAACTTTGAAATATGACATTTCAATCATTTCACGATTTCCAGTATCAATTTTCCCGTTTCTATTGTAATCAACACCTAGGTGCAGATAGTAGCGTTGGTTTGTATCGGTGATAAACATGGTGTCAGTATTGTTGAGTGAATAGAATCCACTTTTTCTTGATACAGGACTATTCTCAAAATTTGCACATTTCGTCGTAAATGGAGTAAATCTGGCTACTTCGGTAGCACCGTTACAAATATTCACATCACGATCAATGCCTCGAATTAGCTTACCTTGCGCATTTCTTGCATAGGCAGTTATTTGGTATAACCGATTATCCCCTGCAGTCATAACAAAATCAGGATTTCCTGGAACAGTAAATTTGGTTCCGTTTGGATCTTCCGTGTTCATGATTTCATAATTAAGATCTGGAGAAACAACTTCAACACGGACTGCTCCCGCAGCTTTACGGTCAGGTGTGAAAGCTGTTACAATAAAGCTTCCTGTGTCATTTGCACAAAATCCTTTAAAGATATAGATTCCTTCGCTAGCTTGGCGAAAATCTATTTCAATGGGACGAAAACCAAATAGGCTATCATTGTCTTCTAGACTTCCGTCATCATTGTGCAAATCGGTTCGCACCCAGTAGTATTGACCGATTTCATCTGGATGGGAATCCTTAAACAGAAGGTTCCATACAGCTTCATCTTCAACCTGGCCACCAAGGGTTAGATCTACAGGATTCCCAGCTTGATCAGAAATATATATAGTAAAGGGTTCATTTGGATCAATCATTTCAGGTACACAACCAGCAGTTAATGGTTGTGGAGAATAGGTTAATACAAGGGAATTAGCTGCTTGTGCACGGGGAATCGAAAAACGTATAAAACCTATACTGCACAGCATTAGTGCTGTTGTAAAAACGGCTATCCATTTTTTCATTTGTTACCTCCAGGGTAATTAGTTTCATTACTTCTAGTAAGCAATACGGGAAAAGTTGTTCATTTTATTTTCGTAGAAGAAGAGCTTTTCCCAAATAAAAAAATCCCCCCAAAGGCTAGCGGTAAGTAAAATGTAAATAACCGGAGCAAAAAGACAAAAACAGGAGAACTCCCCCCTATAAACATGGAGTAAACATACCCAAGTCCTACCTCGGCAATTCCACTACCTCCCGGACTGGGTAAAAAAGACTGAAACATATAATAAGCAGCCTGTAGCATTGCTAAATCAATGAAAGGAGCTTCAAGGTGCAAGGATCGAAAGATTGGATATGGGAGTGTAAAAAGGATGCTCCAGAACATCAAGATAAAAAAACAAGTAGGGATTATCCAGGATTTCTTTTTTAACAAAGGCTTCATTGTTAAAGGGAAAGAGAGAAAGGAATCACCAACGTTGTTCATAGAATTTTTCCATCTTGGTACAAGCCTTCCTATCCAGTAAAAAAATCCAGAGAGTAGATTTCGGATTTGATTAGCAAGAGAAGATTGATTTAATAGCAGAACATAGCCAAGCAAAACAGCACCTCCATACGAGAAAAGAATGAAGGTTACTTGTCCACTAAAAACATCTTTCATGTAGATAGCCAAAAAAATGGAGATAATAGATCGAATAACTCCATTGATTGTGCTCTTTAAAAGAATAGATGGAAGTCCTATCTCAACTGAAATATTGTGTTTTGATAAAAAGCCAGTTAATGCTGGTATCATTCCAGCTTGAAAGGGTGTAATAGCACCAAAAAAGAATGCACTCAATGTGAGTCGGAATAGAAGAACAATAGAAATCTTCTGTTCGTTAGAACGTAGTATAAAATAGAGAGCTGTTGCATCACAGAACCACATCAGAATAAACAAAAAGAAAGCGAATAGAATCCAATAAGGTTGTAGGTCAAAAAAAGAGAACTGACCTGCTTGATTCCATAAATATGCAATTCCTAGAATGCTAAAAAAACTTGCTAAAACAAAACCGATCCATTGTTTGTTATTCACTCAGAACTTCCTTTAAGTATTTCAGAGTTTCTTCATGGATGGATATTCTACGTACTAATTCTTCCCGTTTTTTTGGGGATATCGATGTAGCTGGCTGTGAAGGCACATAAGGACAATCAGGATGTGTATATACGCCGTATGTACCAATTTTCTTTGCCAATTGAATGATCTCCACCTTGTCGTAGGTTAGGAGAGGCCGATATAGGGGCATTTGGATTGTTGATGTTAATTCATATAAGTTGGAGAGTGTTTGAGATGCAACTTGTCCTAGATTTTCTCCTGATACAATCCCAAGGCAAAAAGTTTTTTTTGCTATGGTTTCAGCTGCAATATACATCGATTTTTTACAATAAATACACTGAAACGATCCAGTACCCTTTGATGCTAACGTTTGTATAAAGGAAGTAAATGGAATTGTAAGTAGAGAGACTGCAGCACCTGACCATGATTCCAATATTTCTTTGTAACGAACGGGTGGATCTTCCCCTAAGTGAAGCAAAAGCAATTTGCAACCTCTTTTTGCCATAAGCCAAGCTGCAACAGGTGAATCAATGCCCTTTGAAGTGAGAGCTACAACTTTTCCCTGAGAACCATATGGAAAGCCACCTGGTCCAGGTATAGTGTGAGCATAAACATAACAATTGTGTTCCTTTGCATCAATGTAAATTGTGAATGCGGGGTTTTTTAATTGTACTTTCCAGGAAGGGAAAAAACTTGAAGCTTCGTATTCCATTGTGTAATGGGACATTGCAAGGCGTTTATCCTTTTTTGCTTCAATGCGATACGATGCAGGATGGAACTCACCCAGTGAATTTTTTAGTAATTTAACAGCTGAACGAATGGATGGAATTGTTGGTTGGCATTCGATAGCTGGGCTTACAGAGTGAACACCAAATGTATTGGCAATATATGGAATGAGTTCTGCGTATAGTTGTCCATAAAGGTAAAAAATGTTTTGGCGTAAAACGAGTTTGTACTTTCCAGACAAAGAAGTTTTGTCTAGTTTCCATCGCAATCTTGACTCTAGGATTTTTTCTAATGTTTTCCGTACCGGTTTACTTTTTAAGTAAATTTCACCATAGCGAATGACTAAAACATCGTATGCTGATTGTAGATCGATCAAATAAAAACTCCTTCATGAACGAAAAACTAGTCTTCGTGAATCTTCATATCAATAATCTGATCTGTACTAAGACCGGGTAGCTGTGTGTAGTAGGAAAAGGATTCAAGAATGGCTTGAAGTGGTATAAGACCAATCAATTCAGTTTCTCGTATAGAAACACCCCACCTGGCTGCTTCTAAACGAATGGTCTCTATCAATCGATATAAGGGGAGTTTTTTAAAATTTAGGATATTCATGGAAACCTGTACCATTGATTTTTCGTCAATGTACATTCCCATTGCTTGTAGGTGCTGTAGTCCTCCACCACTTTCTCGAAGAGAATTTGCAATGGTAGTAGCGACACTAAGATCTTGAGTATCCAGATATATGTTGAATGCGACTAAGAATTCTCTTGCACCAACAGCTACACATCCAAAGGAGGGATGTTTTTTTGCTGGACCAAAGTCGGGTTCCCATTTGGATAGTTTTATCTTATCATCAAAACCTTCAAATTCTCCTTTACGAATAGTAGGCAATTTAACACAATGTTTTCGTTTAGCAGAGTTTGCATATAGGTATACGGGGATATTGAGTTCTGTTCCAATTTTTTCTGCAAGTTCTTCACTAATCTGAATGCATTCTTCCATGGTAGTTTCTCCCAATGGAATGAAAGGAATGACATCCACTGCTCCCATTCGCTTGTGAGTTCCCTGATGTTTGGTTAAATCGATAAGGTCAGCAGCTTTTTTAGTAAGAGCAAAAGCTGCTTCTTTTACTTTTTCAGGAGATCCAACGAAAGTAATGACAGATCTGTTATGGTCTGGATCGGACGAATAGTCAACTAGTTTAACTTCATCAATAGAGCGTACTTCATTAACACATGCTTCAATAATCTCTTTATTACGTCCTTCAGATATATTTGGAACACATTCTACTAATTTTGACATATCATTCCTCCTATGAGTTGTAGTTGGGGTATTCAATAGTGATGGTTTGTGTAGATCCATTCCAACTTACTTTGCCCTGTAATTGTTCGGTAACAAAGCGTAAAGGAATAAAGGTTCTACCATTTTTAATTGCTGGGGCAACCTGGTCTGGTAATGAAATTTCCTTGCCATTAACAAGGCATGTTGGTTTGTTTATCCAAAGGTGGATGATTTTGTCATATTGAGTTAATACGATCTTTTGTTCTTGTGCGAACCATTCAACGTTTGTTCTCATGTTTTCTGCAATGATTCGTAAAGGAACAAGTGTTCGGCCATTCTGAATGTATGGAGCAGCCTCAATAGAAGTGGATCGTTCGTTAATTTTAACAGAAGTAGAACCTATTTGAAGGTGGATGAGAGTGATCTTTCCTTGTCGGATCGGAAATGATAATGATTTTGTGACAGCAGTTTTTGAAAATAGCAATGTATCACGCAAAGAAACATTTAAAAAGTCGATGCTAGCCATTTGATCTTGTTTGGTTGCAGTTTTCGCGACAAATGTGAGATAAGCCACATGACCACTACCGCTTTCGCCTAGTTCTTTGCGCGAGTAGTTGATAGAAACCTTACCTTTTGATGGAGTAGTATTAAAAAGAATGTCTTCTTCATTACCAAGGAAAAAATCACCCTTTTCAACCTTTTTTAAATACAGCAAATCTTGGGGATAACGGAGTGTAAACCCAAATGACCGAACTTTATCAGCATTTTCTACGTGAACAGGGATTTTGAATTCTTGACCATCCATAATGTTTTCCGGTTTCTCCATCGACAAAATAGTGTCTTTTCCTTTTTCCTGGATGACAAGAACGGCGTATGCCTCTCTTTCAATATCACGTTTACCCGAAAACGCTTTAATGGTTATACGGTATTTGGCAGGCTGGGCTTCTTCCGTGGTATCTACAACTAAAACGATTTCTCCGGGCGGTTGAACCTGAGATTTATCAAACCATCTAGCAACACCTTTGCATGAACAAGGAAAGCCTCCTGCAGAAAACGATACTGGATCGTGGAAACCTTCGGTGCTAATGACTTTAATCTTAAACTGGCAGCTTTCTCCAGGAGATATTGTTTGTACTTCATTTTCGATTTCAATGTGAAAGTCGTAGTTTTCAGAGGCATATACCAATATATCTCCATTTTCAGTTCCTAAGAATAGTTTTCCGTTCGAGATAGCCATACCTGCAGTAATGGGGCTATCAAGTTTTTCTGAAAAGACCTCTGTTCCATCAAAGGAATCTAAAGCGACGATAGATTGGTCTTTTCCTGCAACAAAAACTACTCGGTTGGCAGCTACTGGTCCAACGGTACAATGAGAAGTGTCATAGGACCACATTTCAACCCCTGTACCTGCGCTAATGCCAACATATTTGTCAGTCACTCCTGCGCATAAAATTCGAAGGTCAAAGTAACAAAAGCTAAAAGAAGTAGTGAAGCTTTTTGAATACTCTTTTTTCCAGTATTGTCTTCCCGTAATATAATCATAGGCATATAAATTGCCGTTTTCATCTCCAAAATAAATGGATTCAGTGCCAGCAATCGGAGGGCTTGTAATGGATGCATTTACATAATAATTCCAGTGTTTCCTACCATTTTGACTATCGATACAGGCAATTTGTCCTTTATCGGTTACCACGTATAGGGAATTGAATTTTAGACAAATTCCTTTGGTGATGGGTTCATGCATATCCAATTCCCAAATAGTTTTTCCATCAAGAGCGTTGAGTGCGAATATTTTTCCATCTACAGAAGCGACTATAAGATATCGATAAAACTTTAGAAGGGGTGCTTCAACTGTAGTTTTCAAGTCTCGACTCCAAAGAATCGTACCTGTTTTTGCATCCAAACAAAACAAATGACCAGCCTCCGTGATTGCAAAAAGGTCGATATTGCTAATCATCATGCTGCTTTTTATGGATTCTCCAAGTGACTGGCTCCAGGTTTTTTCTCCACTGAAGACCGAAGCACAACCGATTGTACCTTGTAAGGTGGAATAAAAGACTGCATTATCGTGGACTAAAAGACCACCAGAGAGAGGTTCCCCAATGGATATACGAAGTCTTTCGTGCAATGGAAAATACAGGGTTTCTTTTACCATGCCACTTCGAGATTCATCTTTTTGGTATGCATACCATTCTTCAGCAAAAATCGTATGAAAACAACCAAAAAACAGGAAAAAAATAGCTAACCAAGCTATTAAATGCTTCTTCATGAATAACCTTCCTAACGTGTACCGGATTTATCACCTCTTCGAAGTACGTGAGGTTCTTTGTCAATCATTTCGTGAGTTTGAGATAATTTTACAAACTTTTCTTTAGGAATGAAACCATATAAGAGAGTATTGGAATATGCCCAGGTGTATTTCCCAATAACAGTACCAGGAAGTGTGGAAACATTGGATCCAATACGCACATAATCTCCGCAGATGAGACCAAATTTGTCGTGTTGCGTTGGTATTGTCTGATCTTTGATAAGCAGTTCTACTTCTTTTTGGTCAAATCTCCGATTGTCAGTGGTAGTACCGGGGCCTATTCGAGCTCCTTTACCAATGATGCTATCGCTTACGACTGCATGAGAGGAAACCTTTACATCATTAAAAAGAAGCGAGTTTTTTACTTCACAGTTGTGACCCAAAACGACATAATCACCAATGACTGAGTATGGTCGGATCAAACTACTGCTTCGGATGATACAATTGTTCCCTATCCAACAAGGACCTTGTATGCTGACATATTCGTCCACAATCGTGTTTTCACCAATATATACAATCCCTTTTAAAATAGCAGACTGTTGGATGAATCCTTGTATTTTACTTGTATGAAAAGAAAAAAGTGAATTTTTCAGTTTTAACAAATCCCAAGGATGTACAGTGTTCTCTATTTCAAAGGGACAGGCGTCCAAATCTTCAAAATAATAGTCTAAAGACAGTTCGTTCATTGAGATCCATCCTTTTGTCTTTTTGCTCTATTATAATGACCTTTGAGAAAGTTACTATGATACAAATCGAATTCCATGTTCTCTTTTTTTCCAAATTTCTATTGTACAATAGTATTTCAGAAAGAGAGATGCAGGTGATTATGGGTGACTTAAAAAAAGTTTTTCGATGGTTTTTTGTTTTTTTCATATTGTTATCTTTTCTGATCGAACCGTTTTCTTTTATCTATTCGACAAAAAAACCACTCCTTGCCACTCATCGTCCCAATACCGGTTGTCAGATTAGTTGTGATCCATTCTCTATGGTTTCAAAAGATCAAATTGGCAGCGCTTGGTTTCAAGCCATTGAACAATTGTATTATCAAAAATCGGCCAGTATCGATAAACCACTTCGAGATTTGTCTATTGAAGAGCTCCGAATTGAGTTTGATGAATGGTATTTTCATCAAGGCTGGACATACCATTTGCAAGATTACGGCTGGGCTGGGAAAACGGGAACCTGCGAATATTATCATTATGACCCTTGGGATCAGTATTGCTGGGAATATACAATTCGCGAATACTTACAACCAGTAGAGGGATATGGGTACCGAAGAGCAGTAAAATGCGATACAGTAAGAGTTGAAATTGCAGCTCTTCAGCTAATCCATCGTCTGATTAATTGTAAGACTCGTAAAAAACTCCGAAACCAGGGTTTCCATGTTTTCTTTTTTGTCATTCCAAAGCTTTATCCATATAATGAATTTGTATTCTGTCATAAGGAGGAACTATGCTTTTAGATAATAAACCCGGACTGGTTGAGTTATTGATGGGAAACCAGGCTGTTGTTCGAGGTGCATTGGAGGCTGGTGTCAGCGTTGCTTGCACATACCCAGGAACTCCTGCTTCTGAAATTGGTGATACATTTGCAAAGTATGCAATAGCTGCAAATTCCTATTACTGGGAATATGCAACCAATGAGAAAGTAGCATTTGAAACTGCATTGGCCGGCAGTTGGTCGAATTTGCGATCCATTGTTTCCATGAAGCATGTTGGAATCAATGTTGCTGCAGACGCTCTTTTGTCTATGACATATGGTGGTTCTGTAGCAGGATTAGTTTTAGCTGTAGGTGATGATCCTTCTTGTTTTTCATCACAAAACGAACAGGATAGCAGAAATTATGCCCGTTTTGGAATGTTTCCCTGTATGGAGCCATCTTCACCACAAGAAACAAAAGATATGGTAAAATATGCCTTCGATTTATCAGAAAAATTTCGACTTCCTGTTTTACTTCGCCAGACCACCAGAAGTGCACATTGTTCTGGCAATGTAGAGTATGGACCAATTCCTGAAAAACGAAATGAACCTGAGTTTACCAAAGATAAACTTCACAAAGCCGTTCTACCCTCTCATGCATATCAACTTCATCCTGATTTAATTTCTCGTTTCCATGCTTTACAAGAATTTATCTGCGATTCACCATGGACTAGAATGACACTGAAGGGGAAATTTGGCATTATTGCCAATGGATTAACAGGAAATTATGTTAAAGAGGCCTTGCACTATGAAAAAATGGAAGATGTTAGTTTTCTCCATTTAGGAATCACTTATCCCTTACCTGAAAAAACAATGCTCAGTTTTATTCAGCATTGCGATACTGTATTAGTGGTGGAAGAGCTTGATCCCATTACTGAAGAAACACTGAAAAGATTGGCATTTGATCATGATGTTAAGGTAATAATCCATGGTAAGGATGTTCTTCCTAGTACTTACGAATTCAACACAAAAATAGTTCATGATGGTATCCTAAAGGTTTTACAGAAAACTTCTACAATATCCTTTCAAGGAGAACCTTTACCAGATAGTGCAAAAATGCCCCCCCGGTTTCCTGTGCTATGCCCTGGCTGCCCTCATCGTTCAACATTCTATGCGATTCGAAAAGCAGATCCTAAAGGGATTTATCCCAGCGATATCGGATGTTACACTCTAGGTATTCAACCTCCATTAAACGCCGTAGATACCTGTGTATGTATGGGTGCATCTATTGGTGTTGGATCCGCTCTAGCACATTTTAACAAAGAAAATGTGTTTGCTACCATTGGTGATTCAACTTTCTTCCACACTGGATTACCAGCTTTAGTGAATGCACTATGGAACAAATCAAATGTCAATATCGTCTTGGTGGATAACAGTATTACTGCAATGACCGGGCAACAACCAAACCCTAGCTGTGGTTTCAATTCTGTATTTGAGAAAATGGACGAACCCATTTATCCAGAAAAAATAGCGGAAGCAATGGGCGTTAAATTCATCCGTGTTATTAATCCACTGAAAATTAAAGAATCGATCCAAGTGTTTAAAGAAGCAGCAGCTTTTAAAGATGGTCCTTCATTCATTGTTTCTCGTGCCCCATGCTGCATGCTTTCTGGTTATCAGAAACAGACTCCAGTAAAAATTGATACTGTAGCCTGTATTGGTTGCAAAATCTGTACGTCGAAATTTAGCTGTCCCGCATTAATATGGGACGAGGCTTCGAAACATCCTGTTGTAGACACAGACCTATGTAATGGATGCAAAGCATGTATTGAAGTATGTCCATCTGGAGCCATTTTAGAAGGAGGAGAATAATACCATGAAAGAATATAATATTGTAATGTGTGGTGTTGGTGGTCAAGGAACAGTTCTTGCTTCTAAAATTATTGCTCAAACTGCAATTCGCAATAATATGAATGCACGAGTTGGGGAAACCCACGGTATGTCTCAGCGTGGTGGAACTGTTATTTCTCATGTACGCATTGGTAGCGAAGTATATGGTGCATTAATCCCAGAGGCGCAGGGTGATTGCATGTTGGCCTTCGAACCAGTCGAAAGTCTGCGTTACATGAATTATGTCAAAAAAGACGCATTTGTCATTGTGAACGAACATCCCATAGTACCAACCTCAGTAAATGCCGGTTTGGCTACTTACCCAAGATTTGAAGAAGTAAAAAAAGAGTTACAAAGAGTAACGAATAACATAGTTAGTGTGGATGCTTCTAGAATTGCTTCAGATGCAGGAGGAATAATTTCTCTCAATATGGTAATTTTGGGGATGTTTTCTCAAATACCAAATTGTCCGTTCCCCCAAGAAGAGCTCAAAAAATCGATAGAAGAATTAGTAAAACCAAAATTTATCCAACTGAATCTAAATGCATTTGATCAGGGGGTTAAAGTAAATCACTAACCTATTACAATGCAGGTGATTGTTTTGGTAACACCGCCGATGATTTGAATTTCATCGCTGACTATCTGTCCGAGTTTTTTCAAATCATCGGCTTCTATATTGATGATTAAATCGTACGGACCTGTTACTAGATTCACTTCTTTAACACCTTTGATGGCACGAATTTTGTTTAAAGCTTCTTCTGTTTTACCCGCTTGGGCTTCAAGCAGTACATAACCTCTAGAAATCATATGGATCCTCCTAGAATTGTATTGGTTTCTAGTATAGTGTTTTTTATGGGAAATGCTTTGTATATATCCAAGACTTTCTATAATAGTAAATTGTTTTGTCTGTTGTAGGAGGGGTGTTTTTTATGGAACTCTACACAATATGGTTGTTACTACCTTTGTTGTTTGTTGCTTGGTTGCTGATTGGCAGGAATCATAAGCATTCCTACTATGGTGCTGTCAGTTTAATTACTGCAGCATTGATGATGGTCATGATTGTGTTTCTTTATCCTGGTCATCAATCAGTTGATCCAGTATTTACTTTAGCGAACCATGGCCCATTCCATTTGTCCTTTACTATGGATATGATGGCATGGATTGCATCGTTGTTTTGTCTGATTGTATGGTTGTTTTCTTCGCTGTATTCCATTCATTATTTTTCTGAAAAGATTGACAAAAATATTAAGCGATACCAAATCTTTTCTTTGCTTAACCTTCACTGCGTGCTGCTTATTTTCAATGCAGACAATTGGGTAACCTTTTTTATTTTCTTTGAGCTGCTACTTGTTGTTTCGTATGTTTTGATTATTCACCATCAAAAACCAGAGACGTATGCAGCTGGTTTACGGTATGTGTTTTTCCAGATTATAGGTGGATTGTTCTTCCTTAGCACCATTATGATACAATACTCCCTTGTGGGTTCTACTGCTTTTATACCAGGTGGGTATGCGGTACTAAGTGAATCTTCTTTTTTTCTTATCTTATTTTGGGGTTTTGTTATAGCGTTTGCCGTGAAAGCTGGTCTTTTTCCTGTTCATATCTGGCTTCCTGAGGCCCATCCGGTAGCTCCATCTCCAGCATCTGCACTTCTTTCGGGTATGGTCATCAAAACAGGCGTTTTTGGTATTCTTCGAATGGCATTGGAAACCTTTGGTGTCTGCAACCTGATTGGTGATGTATCTGTAACAATTCTTCTCATCATCGCAATCTTTACTATGTTTTGGGGATCAGCCATCGCAATTGGACAGATTCATATTAAACGAATGCTAGCCTATTCCAGTGTTAGCCAAATGGGATATATTGTGATGGGTACAATGTTATTGTCACCCATTGCACTGTTGGGAGCACTTCTACACATGTTAGCCCATTCCATGGTGAAGTCCTTATTGTTCATGTCTGCAGGTACAATGATTCATCAAGCGAATACATCAGATGTGACAAAGTACGACGGTTACGGTCTTCGCTCTCCTATCGTTTTCGGTGCTTTTACTATTGGAGCTTTATCCATGATTGGTTTTCCATTGTTTGCAAATTTTATTACAAAATGGGCATTAGGCGTTGGAGCCGTAGAGGCCATTCAAATGGGATACGTAGAACCATGGCTTGGAGGCCTTGCCATCGGTATTCTTCTTTTAAGTAGTATTCTGAATGCGCTGTATTATTTACCCATCATCATACAGGGTTGGTTTCATTCTCCCCAAGAAAATGAAGACGAAGACCATCCTTTCAATGAAAAACCACCGCTTCCTCGACATAAAACCCCTTATACGGTCATCATTACGATGGTGGCACTGGTAGTTTTAATACTTGCCTTCGGTATATATCCCGGACCCATCATTAATGTTTGCCGAGATGTCATTCAAAGTGTAACACCGCTGAACTCTTGTCCCGTTTTGTTCTAATGACTTCATTATCCTTTGGTGTTACAGAGTATACACTCCTTTTCTTGTTTCTTACCATCCCCCCTTATATTGCATCATTGATCTATGCATTCAAATACATTCATGGTAGAAAAGCAGAGTTCTTTACCTTTTTTCTTCTGACTTTCTTTGGAAATGTCCTGATTTACTTCACAAAAAATCTTTTTACCCTTCTGATTGTATATGAGTTTGTTTCACTTGTTAGTTTCCCCCTCATTTTACATGAGCGTATAAAAGAATCGTTCACAGCAGCAAAGCTCTATTTTATGTTTTCTTTGTTGAGTGGTGTTCTTGTTTTAGGTGGAATCTGGCTTGTTCAGATGCCAACATATCAAGTTTTAGGAGCATTGTTGATGGGATTGGGATTCCTGGTGAAAGCTGGAGGATTTCCTTTTCATGTTTGGTTACCGGAAGCTCATCCGGTTGCTCCACCTCCAGCATCTGCCATATTATCTGGTTGTATCATTAAAATTGGTTTTTATGGTATGATGCAAGCTTTTGTGTTAGTTCAAGTGCCAGCATTATATGGTTATCTATTGTTTGGAATCTCTTTGATGACCATGTTTTTTGGTGTCATACAGGCTTTGCTGCAGTCAAACGCAAAACGCATGCTGGCATTTCACAGTGTTTCTCAAATGGGATATATCCTGATTGGACTTTCGTTGTTCCTTATATTCCAAAATACAGATGCTCTGGCTGCTTCAATTCTTCATGCTGTGAATCACGCATGGTTTAAATCTGCTCTATTTTTAACAACTGGAGTTATGGTACTGTATTTTGGTACTCTTGATATGTATTCAATGAGAGGATTATTGAAAAAGAAATGGTTGGTAACTCTGCTGTTTCTTGTCGCGGTGATGGGTATTTCAGGGGTACCTTTTACCAACGGATTTATATCAAAAAATGCTCTACATGAGGAGTTGATTCATCATCATTCTTCATTATTTATCTTTGCTGAATCCATATTCTTATTGACGGCAGTTGGAACATTAACATCCAACTTTAAAATGTTTTATCTTTCTGCTTTTCGATCTGCACAGGAGCGATTTCGTTTACGTTTCGACTGGAGAGAAGTGCTTCCTTTAGGATTGCTTGCAGTATTGATTATTGCTTTCGGATCATATTCTCATCTTTACAATAACATTTTACCAGCCCATTTACATTCCTTTTCTCATGTGATCGAAAATCTTTCTCTTCATCATTATGGTTTTACATTTTCTCTCATCGACTTTTTTTGGGTTTCATTAGCGGGTGTGATGCTTATTTTTGTAGGTTTAAAAAAAGGATGGTTCCATCTTCACATTCCCTATTCATGGACGGCATTGTCTTGGTGGTACCACCTTTACGGGGCTTTTATGAAAATTTGTACATCCTGGTTGCAAAAAATGGAAGATGCAATTGTGCATCGATATGATGGCTGGATTGCCTATATTGCTAGTCCCTGGTTCCACTCTTGTCAAGAGATTGCTGTTATGTTCCCAAAGCAATCTCTACCTTCTTGTAAACGCCTAACAACCAGCTGCAATACCCTTGATTGCAAAGTAGATCACTTCTCCTGTGGCATTGTTCCGGGGACAAAATCCTGGACTCATCTAACTAGTGAAAGAATTTGCAAGATCGATGATCAAGTTTGTCATTTTTGGCATCAAGTGAAAAGTGCTTTTCTTACGCTAATGGATAAATCAGATAAAGAAGATCAAAGAAACGCCAAACGCTATGCTTTTATGGTTACACGAGTTGGTAAAATTGTCATTATTGTTACAATACTACTTACGATTGGTGGATTTATACTTTTTTTAATTGGGATTTGATCATGAATATTCATCGAGATGATTTTCTAAAATGGTTTCTGGTGCTGGTTTTTCTTTTTGTTATCCCTTTTTCTGCCCGACGTGTGGTTATTGAGGATGGGATAACAAAGACATGTTATTTGACGTTTTATCGAAGATTACCAAGTTTTTATTACAATTCGTGCAATCTTCGAGATTCTGTGTATCAAACTCCGCCAAACCATGTGCTATACGATGGGTATACCTGGAATATACAAACTCCCAATGATTGAACCAAAAAAATCACTTGGACAAAATTTTCTTCATGATAGTCACATCGTTCAGAAGATTAAAAATGCATTGGACATCCAACCAACCGACCAACTTTTAGAAATCGGACCTGGTCTTGGTGCACTGACAAAAGTTCTCTTACCAGAATTCAACCGCTATGTTGCCATAGAAGTTGATCCTAGATGCATTGAGCAGTTGCTCCCCCTACAAGAACAACATTCCTATTTTCAGCCCATTTTAGGAGATTTTCTTTCAATCGATCTTTCACCGTGGAAGCGATTTACAAAAGTTGTCGGTAATTTGCCATATCACATTGCCACTCCAATCATGGAAAGAATTGCTACGTGTTTAGAACCAAAAAAGATAGTGTGCATGTTTGCTAGCGGAACTGCGGATCGTTTTATCGCAGACACTGCATCTGTTCATTACTCTTCTGCGTCTATTCTGATGCAGTCTTTTTTTACTATGAAAGAAGTATGCACCGTACAACGAGGATCTTTTTTCCCCCCTCCCAAAATCACCTCAAAAGTGATCTCGTTTGAACCCAAAAATGTTCCCATTGCATCAACCCTATTGTTTACAAAATTTGTACAAAAAATTTTTTCATATCGAAGAAAAACTTTGTACAATGCCATAAAAAATTCATTTTCACTCCAAGTTGCAGAGTATCTACAATCCCACATTGACATCTCAATGCAAAAAAGACCTGAAGTAGTTTCCAGGGAAGAATATCAAGAGTTGTTTTTGCGTTATCAGGAGTCTCAGAAGTGAATTCTACACCTTCACATTTGGCTTTTGCTAAACTGAATTTACAGCTCCATGTCACAGGTCAAGAAGACGACGGAATGCATATTTTAGACATGGTGAATGTTCAAATTTCAATTCATGACGACCTATGGATAGAAATAGGACCAAAACGGAGAAATAGCATTTATATCCTTACTTCCAGCAACTTTATAACACCAACCAAGAAAAATCTACTTTACAAAGCTTGGGACTGGTATACGTCCACCACAGGGATTCCCATTAGTGTGAAAATTCGACTTCGTAAACGAATCCCCATTGGATCTGGAATGGGTGGGGGCTCCTCTGATGCAGCAACGCTATTGCAAACGCTAAACAACTATTTTCAGGGATTCAAAAAAGAAGAACTCATCCAACGTTCTATTGAAGTGGGATCAGATGTACCTTATTTCTTGCTAGGAGGACTATGCAGGATCCAGGGAACGGGACAGTGTATTCAACCAATCCCAGTGAATACAGAACTTGCAGAATTACATACAACCGTCTTTTTTCCCCGAAAAAATGTCTCTACAAAAAAGGTCTACGCATTGTATGATCAAAAGAAAATTGCCTTTTCCATTGGATTGTCTGATTCACTGGCATTGTTTCCTCCTCATAATGATTTGTTACTTCCTGCAACAGAAATACAACCTCGGATATCGGAGTGCTTAACTCTTATCAATATGACTAAACCTGTGTATCATGGAATGAGTGGAAGTGGTTCTGCTTGCTTTGGGTTGTATGCAACCTACGAAGATAGTGTGAAAGCTTTAGATTTTATGAAAAGTAAAGGATACCTAGCATGGCGCGTAAAAGTAAAACAAAAAAACAATCCTTAAAAAAAGGTAAAGAAAACCAAAGAATAAATCCGGGCATATACGTTTTAGTTGCATCCATTCTTTTTTTTATTGGACTATTTTACCTACATTCCCATCCGGAGCTTTATTTTAAACCTTCCGACGATACGCCCAGATTCCTTCACATCATCAATGGTCATTCCCAAGAAAAGCGTGTCTTCGAGATGAAAGAGGACCAAATCATCATGGAAGAGGGAGCTTTGGGTAAGGTCAAAATTGTAGTTGAAAAGGGAAGAGCATGCATTATGGAATCCACTTGCCCAAATCAAACATGTGTAAAAAGTGGGTGGATATCCGCTATTGGGGAATCGGTTACGTGTGCACCAAATCAAATCTTGATACGCATTCAGAGTTCTACCGAATCCATTGTTCCGGAGTTTTATTCCGAGTGAGAAAAAGCAGCGATTGCTTCAATTTCAACTTTGCAATTCTTAGGTAATTTCCGTACTTCAATGCAGGCTCTTGCAGGAGGATTTGCATGAAAGTATGTACCATATACTTCATTGATTGCTGAAAAATCATTCATGTTCGTGATATAAATCGTGGTTTTTACAACATCCTCGTAGGTAAGTCCTGCCACTGTAAGAATTGCTCCAAGGTTTTTAAGCACAAGATCGGCTTCTTCTTCTGCTGAAGAAGGATTGTACAAACCTGTAAAGGGATCTAAAGGGATTTGGCCGGAGATAAATAAGAGTGATCCAATCTGAACTGCTTGAGAATAGGGTCCAATGGCTTTAGGTGCTTTTTCAGTTTGAATACATTTTTTCATGTGTTTTCTCCTGTTTTTTTCGTATAGTATTAGGGAGAAAAAAACAAAAAGCAAATTGTATTGAAAATTGGTTTCAGTCGAAATATAACTTGACGAAATCAAGTTTTGAGGTATGATAGCAATTTGGATATTTGTAACATTGAATTAACCATATGGAGGAATCTATGTACGCAGTTATCGAGACTGGTGGAAAACAGTATAAAGTAGAAGAAGGTCAAATTCTTCGCGTCGAAAAATTGGATCATGAAAAAGGAAACGAAATCAGTTTTACCCCTATTTTAGTGGGAGGAGATGAAGTGCTTGTCGGGGATAATGCAAAAAGTTATCAAGTACAAGCAAGTATTTTAAAAAGCGACGAAAAAGCCAAGAAGATTTCTGTGTTTTTTTACCGCAATAAAACGAATGAACACAAAAGACGTGGGCATCGACAACATTATTCTGAAATCAAAATTACTTCAATTGGGAGGCAAGCATGAAGCGTAACGTAATCATCATGGGCGCAGCTGGAAGAGATTTCCACAATTTCAACGTTTTTTTTAGGGACAATGAAAACTACAATGTAGTTGCTTTTACTGCCACACAAATTCCTGAAATCGACGATCGTAAATACCCCAAAGAATTATCAGGTCATTTGTATCCACAAGGAATTCCTATTCACCCAGAAGAAGAATTACCTGAACTCATACAAAAACACGATATTGATGTTGTGGTGTTTGCATACTCCGATCAACCTTATCAAAACGTAATGAATAAATCTGCTCTTGTAAATGCTGCTGGTGCAGATTTTTGGCTTATGGGATACAACAACACTTCTGTGAAATCGACCAAACCCTTACTATCAGTTTGTGCCGTCAGAACTGGTTGTGGAAAATCACAAACCAGCAGAGAAGTAGTACGCATTTTCAATAAAATGGGTAAGAAAGTTGCTGCTATTCGCCACCCGATGCCTTATGGTGATTTAGCAAAGCAAGCTGTACAAAGATTTGCTTCATTAGAAGACTTAAAAAAACACGAATGTACTATTGAAGAAATGGAAGAATACGAACCATATATCGCCATGGGTGCTGTTATTTTTGCAGGCGTTGATTACGAAGCAATCTTACGCGAAGCAGAAAAAGAAGCCGATATTATCTTATGGGATGGTGGTAACAATGACTTCCCCTTCTACAAATCTGATTACAAAATCACAATTGTTGACCCAACCAGACCTTATGACGAAATCTCCTATTATCCTGGAGAAGTAAACGTAAGAATGGCAGATTGTATTGTCATCAACAAAGAAGAAACCGCCAATCTGGAAGATATTAACGATGTTCGAGACAACTGCCGTGCCATCAATCCAAATGCTGTCATCATTGATGCAACATCTCCATTAACTATCGAAAATCCTCAACTTCTCCAAGGAAAAAGAGCCTTGGTTGTTGAAGATGGTCCCACTCTCACACATGGTGAAATGGATATTGGAGCTGGCTATTTAGCAGCACGTAAATGCGGAGCCGAAATTGTAGATCCCAAACCCTATGCTGTCGGGTCAATCAAAGAAGCTTATGAAAAATATCCTCAACTAGATGAAATTATCCCAGCCCTTGGATATTATGAAGAACAGTTAAAAGAATTGGAAGACACGATCAATTCCGCAGATTGTGATGTAGTTGTAATTGGTACACCCATTGATCTCAGCCGAATCATAAAGATTAACAAACCTTCTGTTCGTATCGGTTACGAACTACAGGAAATTGGCAAACCAACTCTTGAAGATTTATTAAAAGAAAAGTTCAATAAATAAGGAGTGATCATATGCCCGGCTTATATCAAGGAAGAAACTTCGTATCCATACACGACTATACGGTAGAAGACCTTCAACGCATATTTGACTTAACCAAGCTTTTAAAATTGGAAGAACACACCAATCAAAGAAAGCCTATATTAAATAATAAAACACTGGGGATGATTTTTGAAAAATCCTCCACCCGTACCCGAGTTTCTTTTGAAATTGGTATGAATCAAATGGGCGGAAAGGCTATTTTCCTTAGTAGCAAAGATATCCAATTAGGACGAGGAGAAACCATACCCGACACTGCCAGAGTGTTGAGCCGGTATGTCGATGGTATTATGGCTCGTGTATTTTCTCATGACACCATCGTTCAATTGGCAGAACACTCTTCATGCCCCGTCATCAATGGTTTGTCAGATTTTCTACACCCTTGCCAGGCAGTGGCTGACTTCTTCACGATGTACGAAAAAAGAGGATACCTAAAAGGTTTACATCTCACCTATATTGGTGATAGCAACAATGTATCCAACTCACTTATGATGGCCGCAGCTAAAACAGGTGTAGACATTACAATCTGTTCTCCTGGTGGATTTACTCCCTGTGATCAAATTATGGAGTGGTGGAAAATGGATTCGCCTTTGACCGGTGCTACACTTACAATCATTTCTGATCCCACTGAAGCAGTTGCCAAAGCTGATTTCATCTATACAGATGTATGGACTTCTATGGGTCAAGAAAAAGAAGAAGAAGAACGTAGACGTATATTCAAACCCTATCAAGTAAACGATGAGCTTTTAGCAAAAGCTTCAAAAGATGTCATGGTACTACATTGCCTTCCAGCACATCGCGGTGATGAAATTACTGATTCCGTGATGGATGGACCAAAAGCTGCCGTGTTCGACGAAGCAGAAAATCGACTACATGCTCAAAAGGCAATTATGGCATTACTTATGAGTTAACATGTACGTTCATACTGGTCAGGACACATATGCAACTGACAAAATGATGGAAGAAGTATTCCATGTGTCCCCCCAACAATTGATGGAAGTTGCGGGGAAAAATGTTGCTGACCAGATTATGAAATATTCGGACAAACAAGTCCGACATGCTTTGGTTTTCATTGGACCGGGCAACAATGGTGGCGATGGAGCCGTTGTTGCCCGGTTTCTTATTGCACGTGGTTGGAGAGTGCAAGTAATCCCGGTTTTCTCCCTTGACCATTTCAAAGGTTCTGCAAAAGTCAATTTCGAAACACTACAAACTATTTGTCAAAATCCTGTATTCCATTCTCAAATATTAGAGCCATATTGTGAAAGTTCTCAAACCCAAGATTTTCTAGTCTCCTATCTGAAAGAATATCCCAGTGCAGCTATTGTGGATGCAATCTTTGGTGTTGGTTTAAAACGACCCATTACAGGAAAAGCTGCAGAATGTATTCATGAAGTGAATGCATCTAAACAAGTTGTTTACTCTATTGATATTCCGTCTGGGATTAGTTCTGATAACGGAACTGTAGTCGGAATGAATCCTTCTTCTGCGATCAATGCAAACTATACGGTAACATTTGAAGCACCAAAAGTAGGACATTTGTTGTACCCTGGTAAGCATTATACGGGCACCCTTATTGTGACCCACATTGGAGTTCTTCACCAAGCTTTGCAGTCACCCACTCCTCTTTGGACAATGTTGAAAGAAAATGAATTGACTTCTTTTATCCATCCTCGTACATCTAATTCCTACAAAGGATCTTATGGACGAGTAGTTTCTATCTGTGGATCAGCCTTGTATCAAGGTGCGCTCACACTATCATTACTCGGAGCATTGCATAGTGGAGCAGGTCTGGTAACAGCAGGATATAAAGAAACAAATTCGGATTGTTTGGCAAATCGTGTAATTCCGGAAGCAACACATATGCCAATCCCTGTTAAAAATGGAAAATATACTTCCCTTTCGACGGAACATATTCAGCATCATCTATCTCTCGATGATGTTATCTGTATTGGATCAGGTATAGGCAGGGAGGAAGATGTTCTCGATATGACTCAGGCAGTTTATCGCACCCTGCCAAACCCCATGGTTGTAGATGCTGATGGACTATGGGCGATTCGGAATATTCCACAAGAAGCTTCTGGGATTCGTATTTTAACACCACACCTTGGTGAAATGAGTTATTTAACTGGTCTCACGATCGACACTATTCGAGATCATCTTGTTGAAACTGCTTTAGATTATGCCTCAAAATGGAAAGCAATTGTAGTTCTGAAATCGTCCACTACACTAGTAGCAGACCCGCAAGGTTCTTGCTATATCAATGCTTTTAGCACCTCGGCACTTGCTAAAGGAGGATCTGGCGATGTACTAGCTGGCACTATAGCAGGTTTTCTTGCCCAGGGATATTCTGCCATGCAAGCCTCCATAATTGGTGTTGCTCTTCACAGCATTGCTGGAATAAAGATGGAAAAAGATTGTACATCCTGGGCAGCTTCTCCTACTCATTTGCCACTGTATTATCGTTCTGTATTCAAGCAAGTATTCTGACCATGAAGTATCTTTTTCGTTGTGTATCCTATTTCACCGCTTTTATTTTTTGTTTTTCCTTTTTTTCTTGTGCTTCTCAAAGCCGCTATGTAACCAACGTGATCGATGGAGATACCATTGTAACAAGCGATGGAATGCGCATCCGATACATTGGACTGAACACTCCCGAAAAGGGTCAAAAGTATTATCAAGAAGCCTTGGAATTCAATCGAAAACTAGTTCAGGGAAAAGAAATATATATCGAATTTGACGAAGAGAAGACGGATTCATTCGGTCGCAGTTTAGCGTACGTCTATGTCCAACAAGAAAATCCTGTTTTCGTCAACGAAGCTATTTTGAAGACGGGATTTGCTATGGAGTTCTATCGATCTCCAAATGGCAAGTATCGAAAGATTCTGAAACGAGCAGAAGAAGAAGCGAAACGGCAAGGTCTATATTTGTTCCAACCTTCACCTTATCAAAGTTCTCTTGTTGTCTATGATTTTCAGTATGATGCTGAAGGAGACGACAACCAAAACATTAATGGGGAATGGATTGTACTGGGCAATACTTCTTCTGATCCTATCCATTTACAAGATTTTTATTTTTACGATGAGTCATTCCATCGGTATATCTTTCCAGAAATCATTTTAGAATCCGGGAAGAGCATCAAAATTTTTACAGGTAGCGGTGAGAATACTGATCAATTCATCTACGCTGGGTTTTCATCTCCAATTTGGAACAACTCGGGTGACTCCTTTATTCTCTACGATTTTGAACATCGGTATGTATTAGAAGAGTCGTATTAAAAACCTGATATTTGCAATAAAAAAAAACCCAAAAGCTTATGATACGCTTTTGGGTTTTTCATCTGTATGGGAGGAAATCTATCGTTTTAATATGACTTTGTTTCTTTTAAATGTAGCCTCTGGAATGATCATATCAAGAGAATGACTGATACTGTCAAACTGCTTTGGAACAAACGTGAAGTTTAATTTTTTGTTATCTTTTGTGATGATTGACAGGCTGTCATTACTGCTTGATTCAAATCCTTCGTCATCACGATGGACAGGTCCTCTTTTTAAAACCAACCTTGCTATAGAATCAGGCTGGATTGCAAAATTATCAGCATGATCTTGGAGAATATCTTCGGGGTTCATCTCAAGAAAGCGTTTGTGAAAGTTTGCATGAGCATTCCATCTAGCACCAATTTTCTTGAAGAAACCTGCTTTTTTCCCGCTTTTTTCCTCATGATTCTCCAGATTTTGCTCATACGCCTCTTGGACTTTTTGAGGATCGTGATATGCAACAATGATACGTTGATCTGTGAAGGTTAAATAGCACTGTTTTTGTTTAAAAAAACCTAATTTATGACCAGACAAAGGGGTTACATGTTTAATTTTTTCATCGGTTGCCATAGTAAACTCCTTACAATGATTTGAAATGAAATATACCATGAAACGAATGGTTGAAAAGGAAAAAGAGCAAAATTAACGGATGTACTGAAACCGATCTTTATTATGCTTTGCGCTTGGTACAATGTAGCGGAGAGCATCACAAAGTTCGTGGAAAAAACAAGATTGCAAGTAAAAACTCTTTTTATTGTTATTCTTCAAAGTAATGCACAATCGATCGGGAGTATTTTCATCCAGCCCATTCTCATCTTTACAGCAGCAACCTTTGGAAAAAACTAAATTCCGAATATCGGAGGAGGTGATACTGAAATTGTCGGGATGTTCATTCAGGATTTCTTCTGGAGGCATGCAAATGTACCGATGATAGAAATTGGAGAAAGATTGAAAACGCAAATTGACTTTTAAATAGACATTAGAGGAGGAGTTAGAGTTGATGAAAGTGGTTAGCTTTTTTCGATAATCATCCATGGCTTTTTCCGGATCATAATATGCAACTATAATCCGAAAATTGGTAAAAATTAAATGACAATGCTTCGTTTTAAAGAAAGACATTTTCTGTGCTACTTTTTGTGTCGTTATACTTACGATATATTCTTGTACAGCCATCTCTACCTCCTTTGCATAGAGTTATCTACAACTATTATACCGGAAATAGGAAAGCTAAACAATAAAAGTGAAAAAATAGTTACAAAATGGTAAAAAAATGGAAAAAAAAGAAAAAAACTACTCTGATTCTTGATCAGAACAGTCATCAAGATAGTATTGCAGATAAACAGGATTTATATTCCTGTCCTGGATATATTGATCCAGTTCGTTTGGATGATGTTCCTGAATGTAGTGCAGCAGTCTCGAAAATGCGAGCCCAGTGACAGCATGTTCAGATTGACAAGCAATTAATTTGGATTGATAATGTGGAATTTTAAGAAGGTGATGGAAGAAGAAATAGATGATTTGATGACGAATCCAGATGTAATTCGCCATTTTTTCTCCCTCTTCCGTTAAGGAAATAACTCCATATTTCTCATAATGAATCAATCCTTCATTGGAAAGGTGTTTTAGAGCTGACGTTACCGAGGAGTTTCGAACTTCTAGCATAGTTGCAATATCTTTGGTTCTTACTCCCTTTTTTTCATTGAAAATGCGAAGTATTGCCTCTAAATAGTCTTCCTGGGATGTGCTGATTTGTTTCTTTTTCATGGTAACAAATAGTATAGCTATAAAAAGAAACTAGACAAAACGAAAACCAACGAATCACCTCTCGTTGCAATCAAGAGGTGGTTTCTTTGGACTTTGTCCGATATGTTATTGCCTCCGAGGGGCATACTTCTTGGCATGTGTTGCACTGATGGCAGTACTGCTTATCTATTACAGCTTTATTTTTGTTACTGTCCAATGATATGGCATCGGTCGGGCAAACCGAAATACACATTTTGCAGCCAACGCACTTTGTAGAATCCACTCTTTTTGAAAACAAGGGGGATCGGCCAAGTAATTTCTGCATGACTCCAAAAGGACAAATTGTGTTATGAAATACTTCAGGAAGAAAAAAGAAGGTAAGAATGATTGCTACACCAGCAAAGTATAGTGGAATGGGTAGATTTTCATTCCCTTGAATTTGGGTTGCAATCACGAATGCAACAAAAGCCAGGAAGAGAATCCACGAAAGCCAGCCAGAAGATAACCACCGGGGTGCTTTTCTCTGAGGTAGTTTCAGTTTTTTTACAATCTTGTCGGTTGATACCAAACAAGTGTTTATGGGACAAATCCACCCACAAAAGAAACGACCAAAGAACAAGGCAGCGATCAGGGTAATCCCGTATAGCACAATCCAGATAACTGGAATATTACGAAACATCACAAACAAAAAGAGACACAAAGATAAAATTCGTACTACATATAGCCAGAAATTTCTCATATCAATTCCTTATTTCAAGTTTTCTCAAGACCAATCTAATGTATTATACCTTTTTGGTCCCAATAAATAAACGCGTGATTCCCATTGTCAAGGGTATAGAGCGTATTTTTTGTAATCCAGCATTTTCCATTAGTCGATAAAACTCATTTGTTGTGGGAAAATGAAGGATGGATTCTCCAAGGTATCGGTAAGCGGCTTTATTCTGTGAAAACAAAGCAGCAATGGAAGGCAGCAAGCTACACAAATACCATTGATACAATCTCTGAATCCAATGGTTTTGCTGAGACACCATTTCTAATATCAATACCACGCCATTTGGGACAACTACACGAGTCATTTCTGATAACACTTTTTTCTTATCAGGGATATTCCGTATGCCAAAAGCAATGATGGTTGTATCAAATTGATCATTTGGAAAAGGTAGATTTGTTGCATCTCCAGTAATGAATTGAATGGAAGAGGAATGATTCCGCTTCTGCTGTTTTTGAATTGCTTTCTGAATCATGGCTGACGAAAAATCCAGCCCAGTGACCGATACAAAGGGATATTTTTTTGCTGTAGCAAATGCTATATCGCCCGTACCAGTTGCGATATCAAGGCATTTCATTGTCGAAAAAAACCGCATATTGTGCACGGCTTTTTTTCTCCAGACAATGTCTTGGCCAAAGCTGAGAAGGTGATTTAAAAAATCGTAATGATCTGTTATCGAAGTAAAAATGCTTTGAACAAGGTCAATCTGCTCATTTGGGAGATAAAAAAGACTGCTTTTTTTCACAAGAAGAAACCACCCAGAATGAATCCCAGTCCAAGAAGAAACTGTGTCAAAAGAACAATTCCGACGTTTAACTGCATCATAGGCTGGTATTGATTGGTCGGTAGTTGCAACTTTTTGGTAGTTTGCATGGACATTGGAATGGTTAACAATGCTAAAAGACAATAAATGGGGAAAAATCCTAAAAGTACATTTTCAAGAATATAGAGGTAAAGAAGAACCAGTGTTATCTTATAAAACTGTATGGAACGAAGAATTCCATACACAATAGGAAAAGTCTTCCTTTTCCCAATCCTATCAGCTTCTACATCCGGAAACTCATTGATGAAAAGCAAATTATGTACCAATATGGCAGAAGGGATAGAAGCAAGAAAGATAAGAAGTGAGTAGTGTCCAGTTTGTACAAAGTAAGTGCCTATTACCGGTAGAGCTCCTAATCCTATACCAGCAGACCATTCTCCCCCAACAAGTTTTAAGAGTAATGGGGAGTACAAAATAACAAGAAAACCCGCAACAACTACAAGAGGAATCAATTGCCAACCTTGTGGAATACTAAGGAAGAAGTAAACACCCACAACAAGAGCAAGAAATAAAAAGCTTAAACCGACCCAAAGAGTTGTTTTTGGCGAGATAATGGAATCTTGAATAGATCCACTACCACCATTAAAGGGGCTACGATTTGTTTGTTGATCAATTCCGCTTCGATGATCAAAATAATCGTTGATTACGTTTACGCTGATATGTGCACATAAAAGTCCAAAAAGAGACAACAATGCAGTGCTCCATTGAAACGATTGTTCCAACCATGCAACGCCATTGCCAATCAGGCTTAAAACAACACATAAAACCAAATACTGTGCACGTGCTATTTGCATCCAATGTCTTAAAGATGTTTTCCAGCTCATTGTTGAACCTTTCTCATATGGCATAAAAAACCTCCATTCCGAAAACAATATTCAATGATAATGGGAATGGAGGAGGGTAAGATTAATGAATGATACAGTAATGTGCTCTTCGAATGACGCAATATCCAGAATTTGTTTCAATAAGGACGATATCCAAGTTTTGAATTTGGTGATTGAGAGCAGCAATAAAATCAATAAATGCAAACCATTTTGGGCACTCTTTTTCAGCAGCATCATAAAGAGATTTCATGTGCTTCATCAGGCTAACTGTTTCAAGAGCTCTGGATTCATCTTTGTCAAGCTTCTTTAACTCTTCTTCATCCTCTATCCCAACAAATGAATTGTATTCATTCATCATAAACTTTAGGGATTCCGGATGGATGCTCAAGAAAAGATCTTTGAATGAGTGAATTGCCTGTGTCATTTCTGCAGTAGTGCTTTCTTTTTCTAAACGTAAAACTGCTTTTTTTACATCGTCAATGGTAAGTATTCTCTTCATCATCATCAACTCCTTCCTCTGGATGCGTGATATATACATTATTATAGGGACTAAGCAAAGATTTCCTAATGAAAATCCTACAAAAAAGGGTCATTTGGTTACAAAATTTTGAGTACTTGTCTTGTTTGTCAATGTAATGATTCTTTTCAGTTCTTTGTTGTGCTCTGTCGATTGTTTTTGTCGACAAACACAACGATGGGTTGATGCATCTTGCTCTCTTCAGCGGTCACTTGACAATATGCCATGATAATAATTTCATCACCAGGTTGGACCAGTCTGGCAGCAGCTCCATTTAAACATATTACGCCACTCCCAGCTGCACCTTCAATAACATAGGTTTCAAATCGATTCCCATTTTGAATATCTACAATATGTACCTTCTCATATTCCACGATTCCACTTTTTATCATCAATTCTTTATCAATGGTAATACTTCCCATGTATTGTAGGTTTGCATCTGTGACAGTTGCTCTATGGATTTTAGATTTTAAAAGAGTTAGAATCATGTTACCTCCAGATGTATTCGATAATTATCAATCAGTCGAGTGTTTCCAATATATACAGCCAAGGCGATCAACGCATCACCTTTTACATTCTCAAGCGGAGTTAAGGTTTGTGCATCAACGATTTCAATATAGTCAATGCTAGCCAATGGCTCAAACTGAATTTTTTCCTTTATCTGCGATTGAATATCAGAAGCAAGAGTTTCTCCTTGCATGATAAGGTTTTTCGCAAGTTCCAAACTTTGCGAAAGTACTCGCGCTGCCATTCTTTCTTGCGACGAAAGGATTGAATTTCTAGAACTCATAGCTACTCCGTCTTTTTCCCGTACAATCGGACAAGGCACAATCTGAACTGGTATATTCAGATCCTGTACCATCTTTTGGATGATGATGAGCTGCTGTGCATCTTTTTCTCCAAAATAAGCTCGATCAGGCAAGACGATATGAAAAAGTTTACTAACGACCGTACAAACCCCTCGGAAGTGCCCTGGTCTTTTAGCTCCACACAAGAAGTCGCCTAAATGATCTATGTCCACAAATGTGTATGCGGGTGTGGGGTACATTTCTTCTCTGCTAGGTGCAAAAATCACTTCCACTTCTTCTTTTTTACAACACGTTATGTCTGCTTCCAGGTTTCTTGGGTATTGATCAAAATCTTCATTGGGTCCAAATTGAGTAGGATTCACAAAAATGCTTACCACCACTTTATCGTTTTGCTTTCTAGCTTCACGTATTAAACTCGCATGTCCTTCATGCAAGAAGCCCATGGTGGGGACAAAGCCAATTGAATTATTCTGGTGTTTCCAATCTTGTATGACACCCTGCATTGCCTGAATATCTTCAATAATGGTCATGATTCTCCTTTCAAAGTTTGCTGGCATTCATTCTGAATTTCCTCCAGCACAGAATTGTCCATGTGAAATGAATGTTCTTGGGATGGAAAAGTGCCATTCTGCACTTCTTGTATATACTGTTGGATTTTGGTTTTCATCACAGAACCACTGTTTTCATACATTTTCACAAAAGAAGGATGCATTTCCGAATACAACCCAAACATATCATGAAACACAAGCACTTGACCATCGCAGTGAACTCCAGCACCAATACCGATGGTTGGTATGGTTACATGTTCTGAGATTATATGTGCCAATTCTGCTGGTATACATTCCAACACAATCGCAAACGCTCCAGCTTCTTCCAACAAAGTAGCATCGTGTATCATTTTTTTTGATGCAGATATTGTTTTCCCCTGTATTTTATAGCCTCCAAAACAATGAATGGATTGTGGAGTTAGACCAAGATGCCCCATTACAGGGATTTGAGCTTTCACGCAAGCTCTGATTTGGTCGATTATTTCTTCTCCTCCCTCCATTTTGATTGCTTCAGCGTGGCCTTCTTGCACCAACCTGCCTGCGTTTGTAACAGCATCGTAAGGAGAAGTTTGATACGACATAAATGGCATATCCACTACAAGCAAAGCATTTTTCGTTCCTCTTGATGCTGCTTTTGCGTGGTGAAGCATATCTTCCATAGTAACCTGAAGAGTGTTGGGATATCCCAAACAAACCATTCCCAGAGAATCACCCACCAAAATACTATCAATTTCTGCTTCCTCAGCTATTTTTGCTGTGGAATAATCGTATGCTGTCACCATGGATATCTTCTTATGTTTTTCTTTCATTTGACGAAATGTTTGTACCGTTTTTTTCATTGTTAACCTTCATTTTTCGCATTCAGAACTGAATGAAAAACTTCTTCTAATAAAGAAAAATCTTGCTGAGGATGCTTTTTCTGAGCTATACTGACCAACTCTTTGGAAAGAATTGCATACAATCTTTGCTTTTCTGGGGGTAAACAGTCCAGATGTTCTTTAATTGTTCCCACATCATTTCGATCCACCGGTCCTGTCAGAGAGTTTGTGAAACCGTACGTGTAAATGTTTTCGAGTGTAGTATCCAATAAAGGTTTTGTCATTTTTTGAGCACATTCCATGGGAATATCACACTCCTGTAGAAGCTCCCACCCTGTATGAATCAGAACACCCAACAAATTAGACAAGATAACATGGGCAGCATGATACTTATTTTTTTTCTCTGCATCAATACAAACTGCAGAATTCCCAAGGTGAGAAAAAAACAACCGCAGTTCTTCAAGGTGTTTGCTAGATCCTTCAATAGTAAAATATGCATGATGCAGACTTCGATAAGCATTTGCATCAGAAGGAATAGGCACAACTGGATGAACTGCATAACCGGTTGCATCCAAGTTTTCTATACCATCGAAGACCTGTGAGGATAGTAAACCACTAGTATGACAAACCATTTTCCCATTCAGGGGCAGTTTTCTTAATTCATTCCAAACTTTTGCAATGGCACAGTCTGGCGTAGTGATGAAAAGAATGTCACATGCCTGTGCACACTCCGATATGCTTTGAAAGACTCGAGAATGCATAAGATGAGCTGACGCTTTTGAGGAAGAAGTATGCAAGCTATAGTAGCCACCAATACAAAGCTTGTGATGAGAAAAATACAACCCAAGAGCAGTACCGACCTTCCCTGCACCAATAAACCCAATTGTGGAGGATTGTAACGACTTCATCACAAACTAAATTGTTCTACCAAAGCATGCAGAATCATGAAAGCAAGTTCTTCTTTCGATTGAGATTGCAATTTTACTACATGTTCCTGGGATATGATCCAAACAGTGCCACCAATGGAAGAAAAATTTGAAAGATCGTTTCCAATCATGATGTCAGCATTTTTCCGAATTCGTTTTTCTTTTGCTCGTTCTAGTAAACATTCGCTTTCAGCAGCAAAACCGATCAGTATTTGATGCTTTTTCATGGCTCCTAGTTCAGCAAGAATGTCCCGGTTTTGTTTCAATTCAAGTGCAAAAGGCTGGTTATCTTTTTTGATTTTTCCTGATTGAACCTGCATGGGTTTATAATCAGAAATTGCTGCCGTCATAAACACGATATCTACATGTGGGTAAACTTTCATTACTTCCGAGTACATTTCTTCAACAGTTTCAACTCGGATGCACTTCAAACTTGGATTTTCCAAATGAGAATTTGCTGCTATAAGGGTTACCTCTGCCCCCATATCGCGGCAAGCTTTGGCTAGTGCAAAGCCCATTCGTCCCGAGGATGTATTGGAGATATATCGTATCGGATCAAGATATTCCCGGGTAGCACCAGCGGTGATAAGAACTTTTTTGTGGGCAAGCAGGGCAGGCTGAAAATTGTTTTTCACTTCCTGAACAATGCTATCGACATCTTTTAACCGACCTTTACCGCTTGTACCACACGCTAAAGAACCCTCATCGGGCTCAATAAAACGATACCCTCTCTTAAATAGCTGATGACGATTGAAAATCATTGCAGGGTTTTCATACATGTGAACATTCATAGCAGGGGCAAAGAGTACTTTTTCAGGGGGAGCTGCTGCTAGAATCGATGTTAGAAGGTCATCTGCAATCCCTGCTGATACTTTTCCAAGGACATTATAACTTGCAGGAGCAATAAGAATAAGGTCCGATTCAGAGGCAAGCTTGATGTGAGTTACATCTTTGCAGAAACCTTCTTTGAACATAGTGGTGAATACCGTATTGTGAGATATAGTCTCAAAGGTAAGGGGAGAAATAAGATCGGTGGCGTTCTTTGTCATCACTACCGACACATGAAAGTCATCTTGAATCAATCTGCGAACAATTTCAATGCTTTTGTATGCTGAAATAGATCCAGTCACACCAAGAACAATATGTTTCTTCATACAAGCTCCTAGCTACCGCTCCAAAATGGATACGGTGCACGTTACAAAAAAATTCACTATGATTGTAACACCCAAATGGAAGATGTAAAATCTAATGTAACTGTTTCACGAAAGTAGAATTTTTTGCAAAGTCTGTATCGCATGAAAAATAGATAAAAGTCCAATCTGTTTGAAACCATGACAAATTCAATGACTGATAATAAAGGATGGATTTTGATGAAAATTTACCTTAGCATCTTTGTGGTTGTGTGTATTGGTGTATTTATTGCAGTTTTGTCATTACCGAAATACACGAATCAAAAAACACTGGGTACAATAGCAATTGATAATGGAGATCTCTACTACCTAAATGACAGTCTTGTTGGTATTGAGAAAATATCAGCCAATGGAGAACTGCATGAATGGGTATTGAAAGATTATGTCAACTCGTTTTTTATTTGTGGTGACTGGCTTTTCTATACTAATCAAGACTACACCTTGAATCGTATGAAAAAAGATGCTTCGGAAATGAGCAAGGAGGGTATTGATTGTTTTCACGCAGTATTGGACAATGGTTGGTTGTATTTCACAGCTGAAGGAGAGACTGGAGTTAACTTATATAGAGTTAAACTGAATGGTGATGGTTATTCTGAGATAATTTCTGAATCAATTTATCCAGATTTTATTATTGAAGACTCCAAGATTTATTACGCGTTACATGAAGGTCTATTGAGAACATGTTCGTTGAATGGAGATAGTGTGTCTGAAATTGGCAAAGTGAAGACTGGAAAATTTGCTGTTTCGAATAATACGATATTTTACATCAACAGAGACGATGGGAATTGTTTGTACAAAATAGATTGCATCGGAAAAAACAACCAGAGAATAACCTGTGCAGCCATAATAGACTTCGATGTTTCCGAAAACGGGATCTATTATACCCAGATCAAAGATGAGCAAAGCAAAATCAATATGGACACTATTGTTGAGGATTGCACATTGTATTATATGGAAAAAACAAACCGTACTCCTGCAATCATTACACAAGGAAGGATCACCGAAGTTCAAGTTATTGAAGATTCAGTTTATTTCAGAATTAACTATCAGTTGTATCATTTGCAAAACGACAACAAAACTTTTAAAAGAATTGTTGCTAAAGGTGGTTGTAATGAGTCCATTAGTGAAACAGCAACAAAGACTTTTTCGCTTAGTTCAGCAGGGAATTTCAATAATGGCGGTCAGGTTTCCATTGCTGAAGATAGTGTGTTGTTGAGTTATCATACCGACGAAACAGACACATTGATAAGAGTTAAAAAGAACGGCACAGAAGAACAAACAATATCATCTAGGCTTCTTTATTATAATATCCTGGCACAAGGAGAAGAGGTTTATTACAATATTGATACTTACAATCGTGCAAATTGGATAGAAGGTAATCTTCTACGAAAATCTCTTTCCTCAAATGATGAAAATCCTCCATTTACTATTCTAGATTTCCCATGTTCATATTTAGTTCAAAATGATTCATTATTCTTTTCTAGTTCATGGTATACAACTTTTTTCAGACAAAACCTTACTACAGGGAAGCGATATTGCCTGAGTAGTGACAGTGCAACATGTATTAATCTTTACAAAGAGCATCTTTATTTCATTAACGAAGACAATACCATTGTAAAACTACAAGCAGATGGTTCAACTCGAATCGTGTTAAGAGAAAAAGCAACTAGCGCGTTAACGATGGATGAAGATGCTTTATACTACATTGGAGAAGATGGGTTTTTGTAGAGTTTTACTGCAAACTTATTTCCACTACTCCAATTTGATCATCAAGTGCATAGAGGATTTGGTATGTGTTGTCGCCCGTCTTTTCAATGCTAGGTGGGGTAAAACCAATGAAAGCAACATCTTTGTATTGTGTTGGTGTATTCGATTCTTTCATCCATACGACTTTTCCTAGATTAGTATCAAAAATAACCACAGAGTGAGTAAATCGGGTAGCTATGAAATGATCCAGGCAAGAGGATTGAGAGTAAACATCATCCTCTTCTTCTACTTCATTCATCTCCCAGTGTTCAATTGTGTTTGTACTCAGGTGATTGATTTTTCGATAGACATTCATTCCTTCTCTCAGGTATAAAGTGCTTCTATCCGAAGGATTCGTTATTATTTCTGACATTTCTTCCTGGCTTTCATGTACCCAATCAATCATTTTCGTAAAAATGTTGATCTTCATGAGTACATACTGTTTTTTGGAGTAATCATAATACTCAGCAAAGAGAAGATTTTTTCGTTGTAGCAAAGGAAAGAAGCTGTACATATTCAAAGGGATATGATAAGAAGAATCAATTGGAATCAAGATTGGATCAATAAGATACCCTTTTTCTAAATCCAATCGCTGGATCTCCAACAAAGAATGAGGATTTTCCTCAGTGGCTTTGCGGAAGTAATACACCCAAACTTCATTTGATTCTTGGTTGTATTTTGGTGGACTAGCCAATACAACATTATCGTCAGTTATACAAATTGGGATCTCTATTCGACTACTAATGCCATTGTAGCCACCTGTTTCTGCGTTGTAGCAATCAAAGCAGCATGTAAGATTCGTAGTGAAGTTAAAAAGGTAAATCGTATCATCTTGTACAAAAAAATAGCTTGTCATCGTGCCACACCGGCATGGTTTTTTCCATTCAAAATCAAAATTCGAAATATTCAATTTTAACAGATGGGGTGCAGCATTTTCATCACCAGTCATTGATTTGCTATGGATAATCAATGCATACAAGAATTCTTTTTGAATTTCTATATTGAGAATAATATATGGATCATTACCCACATACGGAACACAAGAAAAAAGTTTCTTTCCGGTGGAGCGCTCGTAAATATTGAGTACATTACCATAATTGGCATACACAATTCCATTGTGTTCTATAATTTCAGGTTTCAATACTGTATTAGGCTTGGTTCGTGGTAGTTCAGTATGTTCCCATAATACCGTATGAGTCATTGTTTTGGATTCACCACCATTTACAGGAAAAACGAACAAAACCATAAATAGAAAAGTAGCTATTGCACCACAAATAACTTTTCGTAAATTCTTGCTTTTAAAAAAATTGTATAATACCATTTTTTACCTCCTACATCCTTTTTAACGAATTGGACTGTTCCAAAAAAGTAGACACTTTTTTTAACAATCACCAATAATTTGAGCATAGTATATCACTTCTTATCACAATTACAAAACACCCCATTGGTTTTTTTACTGTTTTCAACAATGATCCATTCTGCATACTTC
>NPIE01000300.1_pt1 | contig 56024 bp, 50 predicted proteins | sample 8637661 | NCBI WGS metagenome assembly NPIE01 (sample SAMN07420842, study PRJNA396082) | bioreactor metagenome | isolation source: sample BA12 brine-fed electro-methanogenic bioreactor BA | place: Japan: Kochi | collected 2016-12-09 | reverse complement strand
CGTGAGTACGGGCGATGAGCCCGGAGACCGCCTGGGCGTGGTGTCCAACACCATCAAGGGCAAAGCCGAATTCATCACCGCCTCATCCAACGTGTTCATCGAAGGCGTGCCCGCTGTGCGCCAGGGGGACATGATGGTGTCCAACAACCGCAATACGGCTCCCATGCCGCTGATGCAGCCCGGTGCCGCGCCGCCTGTCTCCCTGGAGAAGCAGCTTGAGAAGAGTCTTGAAGCATCGCGGACGCCCTTCAAGATCGCCGTGCAAAGGGCCGGGGAAGAGAGTCTATGAAAGGCACCCTGATCGCCAGGCAGGGCCGGGAGGTGCATGAAGTTCCCCTAGGTTCCACAGCACATGCCAGAAATCACTGCTGCGACCTGGTTTTCGAGAATCTCCCTGAAGGCAGCTATCAACTGGCCTTGTATTATTCCGACAGCCGCCACGGCGCGTACCAGATCCCTGTGTCTGACGATGTCTCCACCGTTGCGAGCGACGAGCAGTGCTCTCAGTGGGACAATGTACTGGTTCCCGTGATCCCCCGCGCCTACCTCACGGCGGAAGCCAATCGAATGGATGCCTCCTATCCCCGCTGCGATCCGCAGACTCGTACCGGCTGGATCTACATCTACCTTGACGGCCGGCTGTGGCGCGAACTGCAGGTGCTGCCTGAAGGCGGCGTCAAAGATGTCAACCTGGGCTTCGAAAAGGGGCTCGACAAGCGGGAGGCTACAGCCGGCGGCGATTACCTTGTCGCCCTGCCGTACAAGGTCAAGGGGCGCACACCGCTGATCGAGATGTGCTACTCGGAAGTCCAGTGGGACTGGGCGCGCATCGACGCCCTGGGAGGAATGAGCGAACAGGACCCCAGGCAGAATCACGGCGCCGCAGTCTCCCCTGGCGAGAGTTCAGCCGCTGCGGTGCAGTTGCGAAAACAACGCATGCAGTGCATCGATCTGTCCGCATATCCCGATTTCAGCCGCACGGACGGCCCGGTCGGGCCCGCCGATGAATTCCACGTGGCCCTGCGCAAGCGTCGACATTTACGTACCTGGCACGACAGCGGCCTGCCGGTGGTGTATCTGCATGACCCCATCGGCGTCGCCAAGGAGCTGGCCGCTGAAATCATCGTCTGCAAGCAGCGCTATCTCAACGGCAGAAACCAGGCCGCCGAAGCGGCCGGCAGCAAGCATGCCATGGCGGAGATTGTCTATCAGATGGGCCTTGGTTCCCCAAAGGCCGCCGATCTTGTCGATATGAATGAGCTGCGCGATCTTCTCAAATGGGACCGGCAGATCGCGCACCTGCACGAATTGGAAGAGGCCGTCGTGGCGCTTGGTAAATATATAACCCGGGCACCGCAGTCCCGTGTGCCCGACGTCCATACCGCCATGCAAGACTACACCGGGCACGCTGATCTCGAAAGCCTGCTTCAGGGGCAGTTGCTCTGCAGCGAGTTGGTCGAAAATCTTATCTACGGCGATGGGCGCCACTACCTCGCCCAGAGTCTCAACCAGCCGGATCATTTTCTGGTCGGCGCGTTGAATCCGTCTCAAAGAAAAATTGAAATTTTCGGCAAGAACATTAACAAAATCGCCGAATTCTTCGAAAACCTCGCCGCTGCGGCTCAGATCGATCCGCCCTTGGAAAAACAGGTCTTCGAACTCTTCGCCAGGATCATCGAGCAGATCTCCGACGGCGAATACACCCTTGCGCAAGGTAGCTTCGATCTGGCTCCGCTGCTGGCGGGAAGCGCCGCTGCAGGCACCAAGGGCGGGTATCTGAGCAGCAGCTTCACGGCGCTGGTGCGCGGGCGTTTCGATGTGGCTCAATGGGTGGTGGTCAAAAAGGGCTTCTCCAGCCAGATGGTCTTAACCCTGGGTCGTTCCATGGAATGGCTGCAGGCCAACCAACCGCTGATCAAGCTCAATTCCGTGCGCTTGTTTGCCGTGCTGGAGGTGATGAATCTGGGGAAGGCTGTTGCGACTTATAAAAAAGCAAACACCGGAAAGGATATTGCTAGAGGGCTAGGAAGTTTTTTCGCCATTATCAGCCTCGGTTTCACCTACCTCAAGGATATCAAACAGTTTGGCGCCGGGTGGAACAACATAAAACTTCCAGATTGGCAGCAAAGAAGGCTTCGCTTAAAAAGGATCTTCGTCGCCGGCGGCGCTCACGGTTTCGGATTTGTCGGCAACGTGATCATTGTTGCCCTGGCCTGGAACGACGCTTGGGCTGCCTACAAGAAGGGGGATACCGGTGGCGCGGTGGCCGCCACCGTCGCTGCTCTCGGCTCGACCATCCTCGCCGCCGCTACGACCCTGGGCGGGGTGGTCGAGATGAACACTCTGCGCACCGCCGGCTTTACGGGAGCTCAGGCGGCCCGCACCGCCGCGTATGGCAAGGCGAAGGTTCCCCTGCCCCGTTATTTCCAGGTAAGCCGCGTCGGTGCAGGAACCTTCATCGGCATCGCTTTTTTGGTGGTGGGGGGTGTGCTTATGCACTATTTTTCCCGGAGCCCATTGGAGCATTTTCTTGCCCGCGGTCCTTTCGGCAAAGACAAAGACAAACGCTATCATGGGGCCACAGAGTTTGAAAGCTGGAGCGACGACGCCATCGCAGAGGCGACGCTGTTCAACCTTCTGTTCAGTCCGACCGTGGATCCGAGCCTGGAGCGCAGCGGAAATGGTTATAGGGTCGATCTCAGAATTCATCTACCCCTGCTGTTCGAAGGCAAAACCCGCATCGACCACAGGCTTTACGGCCTGCCGCCCATGGGCTTGCGCAAATCTGTCGAGAAAAGAGTGATCCCGCCAAGTTCAGAAGGGCAGTTGGTGACGAATCCGGATGGTTCCCATACCCTGAGGCTGAGCTACGATTCCGAGGCCATCAAGAGCTTTGTCACCTATGAAGCTCAGGCGCTGGTCGACCTGTACGGCGACGGCAGCCAGGTGCTGCCCGTCAAAATCGAAAACGCCACCCCCGCCGGTTACATCCCGGTGGTGGTGCAGTTTCCCGAGGTCCTGAAGTCATGAGTGAACCCCACAAAAAAAGCAGCCGCATGCCCCCTGCAATTGCCGCCCGCTACCGGCGCACCCTAGAGCTTTTCGAACAGTCCGAGGCAGGTAAGAAGCGCACCTACTCGCCCCCCATGCCTTTTGAGGTCCCCGAAGATGCGCCGGGAAGAGGGCGATTGGTGGAGTTGGCCTACCACGAGGCACTGCTCACTCCTGAGCGCTATTACGGTAAAACCATCATTAGCAAGGCACGCGTCTGGAGCTTTGTCATGATCATGGCGGGAGGATTTGCCTCCGCTGCCTTGTTAGTTATTTTTATGGATCTGGGAATTAATAAATTTCTCCATTATTCACTACCCGCCATGATCTTTTTCGCCCTTTTCACCCTTTACGCCCGCCGCAAAGCGCGCACTGCCGACCGCAACGCCTGCCACATCTTCGAGCGCCCGACAGGCAAGGTGTATCTCTACCGATGCGATGAACCGCACCGAGTCGTGAATTTCTACGATCTGCATTTCTCCACCACCGGCATCACCACCTCGGGGCTGGCGTCAAGTTCGCGGCTCAACATTGATGTGCCTGATCCGGAGACGGGAGAACTCGATTCCTTCGGCGGTTTTTTTCTGCCCACGCCGGAAGAGGCCATGCGGTTCTGGTATGCGCTGGTGCGTTACATGGATCGCGACTGGCCTTTTGATGAGCGCGACCGGGAATATTTTCACCAAATTGAAATGGAAAAGAAAAAACATGGTTTTCGCGTGGAAGGCGTGCGCCACCCTGACGGCACGGTCGAATGGGTGTGACAGGGTGAAAAATGTCTGAAAAACGCTCACCCGTTGACTCACCGGCAGAATCCTCCCAGCGCCCTTTTTCGCAAACGCACATCCACACTGTGGGTCTGGTCTGTGCGGCGGGTGATCAACCCTATGTCCTGCTTGGAGCGGTCAGTACCAATCTGAGCTGCGCCATTCCCCATCCGGTGCTGACCTTACCCAATTCTGAAGGAGAGGAGGGCGCGGCGCTGTTTGCACCTGTTCCCGGACTTGACCCCTATTCAGAGCGCGAGGAGCGTATCGCCGAACTGGCTCTGCATGCCCTCGGAACCGCTCTGGCAGAGTGCCCCGACGTTTTGAGCGGACGTAGAGTTCTGGTTTCAACCTTTCTACCGCCGATGGCAGAAGAAGACATCTCGGACCTTGAAGCCCTGCTGAGGGAAGAACTTCCAGCTTTGAATAATGCCATACTGCGCTTTTCCTTCTGTGAAGAAGATGTAGTTGCGGCTCTTGAATCCTTATGCGTCGAACTTGCCTCCGGAACCTGGGAGGCGGTCATTTTCGGCGGGGTTGATTCGCTGGTGGACATCGAAAATTGCCGTGAGTTGCTGCGGCAGGGGCGATTGATGGCACCCCATTGCGCCGAGGGGGTTTTCCCCGGAGAGGCCGCGGCCTATCTGGTCCTTCAGGCCGACAGTGCAGATGAAGACTCAACCGGACCCTGTGCCACCATTGTCGGCACCGCTCAGGCGTCTGAACCCCATACGGGGCAAGGGGGACGCAAGAAGATGGACGGACTGGCACAGGCCCTGACAGAAGCTGCCGCCATGAGTGAAATTCGCTTTGCCGAAGTGGAGGAAATGGTTCTGACCCTCTCCACGGAAACGGCCAATCAGCTTGAATGGCACCAAACGCTGATGCGCCTGTGGCCAACTGTGGGGGAGGTGGTTCCAGGGGAGAGCCCGATTGATCCGCAAATTCTGCGGCTTCATTCCACCCTCGGTGAAGTTGGCGCTGCAACTCTCCCTCTGGCTCTTGCCCTTGGCTGTGCCCGCTTTGAATTCGAACACCCTCGGCGCTCATCCATTCTGGTGGCACATGGCGGGGGGGAAGTGCCGCTGCGCGGTGCGGTATGCCTGAGGTCGCCCGAATGATTAAACAAAAATGGATATCCCCATTCCTGATAATCGGCCTGCTCCTGTTTTTTCTGGAGGCGGCACCCTCTGCTGCGGCCTCAGCAAGTGGTCAGATGCTGCCGGGCACTTATACGGAGCAGGTCGATGTGACGGGCTGGCTGATGAGCGAGAAGCTCGATGGCGTGCGCGGGAGGTGGGACGGCCGTCGCCTCTGGTCGAAGAATGGTCATCTCTTTAACCCGCCGGAGGAATTCATCCGCGGTCTGCCGGATTTCCCGCTTGATGGGGAGATCTGGGGAGGACGCGGCACCTTCACAGAGACGGCGGCCGTGGTGCAGCGAAGCCGGGACGACGAGGGCTGGCTGCAGCTGAAATTTGTGGTTTTTGATGTGCTCCAACCGGAAGCTGTTTTTATCCAGCGCATTGCCAGAGCTGAAAAATGGTTTGCGGCTTATCCGTCTGATTATGCGTTTGTTCTTACCCAACAGATCGTGCGAAGCCGTGATCATTTACAGGAGGAACTGCGCCGGGTGGAAGGTCTCGGCGGCGAAGGGTTGATGGTTCGCCGGCCTGACGCCTGTTATCGTGCGGGACGCAGCGCCGGGATACTCAAGGTCAAAAGTTTTCAGGACGCTGAGGCGGTCGTGGTTGCGCACATCCCCGGCAGCGGCAGAAACCGTGGACGGCTCGGATCTCTGCGGGTGGAATTGGACAACGGGATTCAGTTCAGGATCGGGAGCGGGTTCAGTGATGCCGAGCGAGAAGATCCGCCGCCGATCGGCGAGGTGGTCACCTTCAAGTATTACGGATTCTATCCTTCGGGAATTCCTAAATTTCCTTCTTTCCTTCGCGTTCGCAAAGACCTGGATCTTTAAATGGCACATGAAGCAGAAATTCAAAAAGGCGGATACCTATTCCCCTGGCGGGGTCGTCACTCCCATGACAAGGGTGATTGGCGCCAGGGATGGCGCCAATCAAACGGCCAGGGAGGGCGAAAAGTGTCCCTTGTCGTGGGAGTGATGACCCCATGCTGAACGGTTGCAAAGAGGGATTTGTCCCCTGGGCTCAAACCCACTGGGATTCGGCGGTGGCCTTGTTTCGGCAGCGTCGGGCGTTGATTGTCTCCGCGGAAGTGGACGCCGATGTGGTGGCGCGCAATGAACATCTGCTGCGCATGCATCTGCATGTGCTCGCGCGCTGCGATTGGAGTGCGCCGAAAGCCCGGAAACCGGGGCAGGTCTTCGTCATGCTGGCGCGACACCTGGATTCACCGCAGGCCGAGGTGCGTTGCGAGGGTTCTGCGCTGGCCCGCGAGATGTTGATCGAGGGCGGCGAGGCGGGGGAGGGGGCCTTTGCCGCCCTGGCTCTGTTCCCCGAGGCCGATGCTGACAAGACACTCGATCTCTATCACAGGCATCCAGAGTTGCGCGCGCAGCTCTTTACTCTTTGGCGGGAACAGGGGCGGGCTGTCCCCAGGGCGCTTCTCAACCGGGCCGAATTGCAGGGGCACGACGAGGATCTACAGGAGGCGGCCCTGGCCTATGCCGCGACCCGCCCTGAGATCGGCGTCGATCTGTTTCGGCCTTACTATGCTCATCTGCAAAGCGCTGTCGCGCCGCGTTGTTCCGGCCGATTGACCGGGCTAGCCCTGTGGGGCGCCCTGGTGCGCGGCGAGACGGGGAGCGTCGAGGTGCTGCGCCGGGCGGTGGAGCGTGAGAATGATGCCGGGATTCGCTTTGAGCTGCTGCGTCTTGCGGCCTTGAGCGCGGATGCGCAGATGCTGCCGGTTCTGCGGCGTCTGCAGGAAGAGAAGCCTGCGCAGGGAGCGCGCCTGCTGGCTCTGCACGGGAGCAGGGAGGCGATTGAGATCCTGCTCGGGGCACTGTCACAGGCCGCGACTATGGACGCGTCCGCGCGTGCCTGGATCCGGGTCAGCGGTAAACCTCTGGCGCAAAAGCCGCGATTGCAGATGATAGGCCAGAACGGCGGGCAGGGGGTGATGCCTGACGCCGAAAGCGCTGGTGTCTGGTGGTCTCAGCAGCGATCTGCATTGCCGCCCGAGGGGCGGATGCTCTACGGAGCGCCGCTGAGCCTGCCTCGGCTGTATGCGCTGGCGCAGGGCAAAGCCGGGGAGGCAGGGCGCGACCTCCTCGATCTGCTTGCTTTCAAGCTGGAGCGCCCCCTGGGAGTCTCTCCCCGGGCCGAACAGGCGCGGCGCCGTTCTTTTTTACAGACAATCTCCTCCGCGACGTCTCCCTCTCAAGGTTAGATTTCCATGTACCAACTAGATAATCGCAGCGAGTGGTCTGCCGGACTCTACCCCGGCTGGAGCCGCACCGGGCAGCGCCAGTTCACTCTTGTTGTCAAAGCGGGGTTTTCCTTTGATGACCAGGGTCGCTTGGCACCTCTGCCGCAGACCGTGATCGAAGAAGCTGATCGCTACCGCGGCGAGCCGGGGAACTCCAGTCTGGCCGGCGCCTGCGAAACCGTACCCTTCAAGCAGGGGGCCGAGCTTCTTCTTTACGGAACGGCGCATCCACCAGCCAACAGGCGCACGGTGAGCGAAGTTGGAGTCAGTCTGCGTCGCGGCGACGGATCTCTCTGGAACAAGATGCTGCGCGTGTTCGGCCGCCGCTGCTGGACAAGTCGCCTTTTGATGACCGTGCCCGGCGATCCCGAACCCCTGGGAGCCGTGCCGATCATTTACGAAAACGCCTATGGGGGCAGCGATCCCGCAGACCCCGAAAAAATTTTTCCGGCCAACCCGGTGGGGCGAGGCTACAGCGCCAAAGGCCGGCGCATCAGGAAGATGGAGCTTCCGCAGATTGAAGTCGGGCCGCATTTCATTACCAGTCCAACGGCACGTCCCGCTCCCGCCGGTTTCGGAGCCCTTTCACCGCTCTGGGAGCCGCGCGTCGGTGCTTTTACCGCCTTGGACGAAGAATCAGCGCGGCATGGCGGCTGTCCCTGGGACGAAGGGGTGGCTGCGGACCTGTTTAACGCCGCTCCCCTGGATCAGCGCTTCACACAAACCTTTCAAGGGGGAGAGTGCCTCAAACTGCGCGGGCTTGTGGCAGAAGCGCCGCAAGGAGTCACGCTGCATGTGGCGGAGTTGCGGCCTGAAGTTTTGATGTATCGGGACGGTAAGGTGCAGACACCTGAGGTATGCTGTGACACGCTGGTCGTTGAGACTGACCGGCAGGAGCTATTCCTGGTGTTTCGCGCCGCGCTGCCCTGGGATTTGAAAAAGGTCGAAAGCGGCTGGGTGGTCGTGCGTGATTCCCGCTAGTCGTGCAGAACAAACACCGTTTATCCCTTTCCTTTGAGCTAAAGTCGATTTTTCTGGCCCTTGGCGCCTGCATTTTTTATTCTCAAAGGATCAACCACTTATCACATGAAGTTTTTGAACAACCGACACAGTAACGAGGTGCCATGAAGTTTGTTTCGTTCAATGTCAACGGGCTGCGCTCGCGGTTGCATCAGCTTGAGGCGGTGGTGGAGAAACACCGCCCCGATGTGATCGGGATTCAGGAAACCAAGGTGGCCGACGCTGATTTCCCGCTGGCGGCGGTGGAGAAACTGGGCTACCAGGTGGCCTATCACGGGCAGAAGACCCATTACGGGGTGGCGCTTTTGTCCCTCAAGACTCCGGTCGAAGTGCGCTACGGTTTCCCTGAGGATGGTGATGAGGCACAGAAACGGCTGATCAGTGCAACCTTTGAAATCCCGTCCGGGAAAAAGATCGAGGTGGTCAACGGCTACTTCCCCCAGGGCGAAAATCGCGAACATCCGGTCAAGTTTCCGGGAAAGCGAAAGTTCTATGCTGACCTGCGGGCCTATCTCGCCTCACGCGTTGATAAAGACAGCCACATAGTGGTGATGGGCGACTTCAACGTCGCCCCGGTCGATGGGGATATCGGCATCGGCGAGGAGAATGCCAGGCGTTGGCTGCGGACCGGCAAGACCTGTTTTCTGCCGGAGGAGCGCCAGTGGTTTGCGGACCTGATAGCGCTTGGGCTTAAGGACAGCTACCGGGAGCTTTATCCGCAGGTCAACGACCGTTTCAGCTGGTTTGACTACCGCAGCCGCGGTTTCGAGCGCGAACCGCGCCGCGGCCTGCGCATCGACCACATCCTGTTGTCGCCAAAGCTGATGGCGCGCTGCCGTGAGGCCGGTATCGACTATGAAATCCGGTCCATGACGAAACCTTCCGACCATTGCCCCGTATGGGCGGTGGTGGACGATGCCCCGGCCTGAGATGGCGGCAGAAACCAGATTTTCTGAATCGCTCAGAGTTGCTTGCTGACCGACGCGACCTTGCCCGCCATGGTGTGATCCGATCGGTCGCGGCGGTCATCGATCTTGATCAGGGTAGAGACCCGTTGGGCGCCGGCGGCGAAAGGGACTTCATGCATGCGCTCTACCAGATCGAAAATATCGCCGATGTCTCCCTCGAGGATGGTGCCCATTGGGGTCAACTGATAGTTGATGCCCGATTCCTTGACCAGCTGCAGGCATTTCGCCACATATTGAGAAACTCCGGGGGTTCCCGTGCCCAGGGGGGTGACACTGATTTCTACGACAGCCATGTTTCGTCCTCCTTTTAATTTGCATTGGTAAGATTGACATTAGAGCCAAAAGAGCTCTTTTTCAAGTGACGGATGTCTCATTTGGGTGACAGAAAAATTTTTTGAAGCTAGACTTAGATCTCAATTTTCCTTTCCAGAGGCCTTATGCGGGATTGCGATAAATCACGGGATGAGCTTCTTGCCGAATTGAGTTCCTTGCGCCGGAAGGTTGCCAATCTCCAAACAAAAGAGGCGCGACATGCTTCCACCGAAGAGGCTTTGCGCGTCAGTGAAGAGAACCTGCGCCTTCTGGTCGAGCATGCCAATGACCTGGTGGTGAAGGTTGACCCGCAAGGTCATTTTCAGTTTGTCAGTCCCTCCTATTGCGACCTGTTTGATAAAACAGAAGAAGAGCTTCTCGGGCAGCGCTTCATGCCCCTGGTTCATGAAGAAGACAGAGCCTCCACCGCTGCTGCGATGGAGGCTCTGTTGCGCCCTCCCTACTGTGCTTACATGGAGCAGCGTGCCATGACCCGCCAGGGCTGGCGCTGGCTCGCCTGGTCCGACAAAGCGGTACGCAATGAGCAGGGCGAGATTGTAGCGATTGTCGGTGTCGGACGCGACATCACCGAACAGAGACTTCTGGAGGAGCGGCAGCAGGAGACCCGCCGTCTTCTGCGCAATGTTCTTGATACGGCACCGGTCCGGGTGTTCTGGAAAGATCTTGAGGGTCGCTACCTCGGCTGCAATCTGGCTTTTGCGCGAGATGCGGGACTTGAAGCTCCCGATGAAATCATCGGCAAAGTGGATTACGATATGGGCTGGCTCCCCCAGGCGGATCAATATCGGACCGACGACCGGCAGGTCATGGATTCCGGTGTCGCCAAAATGAATTATGAAGAGCCACAGACCACGCCGGAAGGTCAGACGATCTGGTTGCGTACCAGCAAAATACCTCTAAGGGATGCCTCTGGAGCTGTTATCGGTATTCTTGGAGTCTATGAAGACATCACCGAACACCGAAAAGCTCAGCAGGCGCTGATTGTGGCAAAAGAGCAGGCGGACGCCGCCAACCGGGCCAAATCCGAGTTTCTGGCCAACATGAGTCACGAAATTCGCACCCCTCTCAATGGAATTGTGGGAACCCTGCATTTTCTGCAGACGACTACTCTCAACGATCAACAGCGGGAGTTTCTCCGGCTGGCGTTGTCGTCGACGGAGCAACTGACTCATCTTCTCAGCGACATTCTTGATCTTTCCCGCATTGAATCAGGAAAGCTGCACATAGTTGAGGAGGATTTTGATATCCGCGCCCTTGGAGATTCGGTTGTCGGGCTGTTTAAGTCGGCTGCGCAGAAAAAAGGGATAGACCTCCTCTGCCGGATTCCACCGGATGTGCCGTGCCACCTCAGGGGAGGGCAGGCGCGTTTGCGGCAGATTCTGTTCAACCTGGTCGGCAACGCGGTTAAGTTTACCCGGGCTGGGCAGGTTACGTTGGATATCCGTAGAAGCTCACTCCACAATGCCGGCGGGATTGAGGTGCTCTTCAGTGTTTCAGATACCGGCTCGGGGATCCCTGCGGAGCGCCTCGAAAAGATATTTGAACCCTTCTTTCAGGGTGGCGATGGTTGTATGCAGTCTCAGGAAGGCGTCGGACTGGGGCTGTCCATTGTCAGGAGACTGGTGGACCTGATGGGGGGGACCATAGAGATAGAAAGTCGTATCGATATCGGCACGACGGTACGTGTGGCGCTTCCCCTGAAGGATGTCCCCTGCGATGAGGTACAAAACCCTGCTTCGGCGGGTTTAAACAGCTCACCAGTGCCCCGTTCGGGATTCAGGCTTTTATTGGCCGAGGACAATACGGTTAACCAGATCGCCATGCGTGGCTTGCTTGAGCATGCGGGGCACAGCGTAGAGGTGGCGGGAGACGGGCGTGAGGTTCTCGACCTGCTCGAAAAAATGGATTTCGACTGCATCCTTATGGATATTCAGATGCCGGTGCTCAACGGTGTGGAGACGACCCAAATCATTCGCTCCTCCCTCCCTCTGGGCGACAAACGTAAACTCCCCATTATTGCGCTGACCGCCTATGCGATGGCTGGAGACAGGGAAAAGTTTTTAGCAGCCGGCATGAATGCTTATGTGACAAAACCCGTTAAAATTGCCGATCTTGATCGTGTTTTACGCGATACCCTGGCAGGTGGAAAGTAAATCGTGGTGCCGGAGTGCACAAAAAGGAGTCTTGATGGAATTTGTTCTGTTCTGGGCCGTTTTCGCAGTGGCCGCCGGAGTCTTGGCCAAAGGTAAAAATCGCCGTGTTGTGCCCTGGGCCATACTTGGGGTCCTCATCGGACCTTTTGCCGTCCTGGTTGTTGCCTTGATCAAACCCGCACCCGGTGCTGACCAGGGCTACCAATAGAGCTCAGTTTTTACTCATTTTGGTGCCATTTGGTCTGGTCGAAGGCACTTTGGCTTGTGAATGGGGGGAGTTTCAGCGTATACTCCTTTCGGAAACAGAGTTTTGCCTGCAAGGGTGTTTCTTTTTTCAGCTGGGAGGGTTTAATGACGGAGTCAAAGAAGGGTCGCACGCCGCGTAAGAAGAAAGAGGAGCCGAAAGAGCTGAAAGAGGCTCCACAGGAAGTTGCAGAGACTGTCGAGGTGGAAGCCGAACCGGCAGCGAAAGTCGAAAAGGCTGCAGAGCACAAGGAAACTGCAGAGGAACAGGAGTCAGCGGCGGAGACTCAGCAGGAGAGCGAAGTTGGATTATACGAAAAGCTGACCTCCAGGACATCAGAAATTCTCGAAGACGGTCGTAAAACCTTGGACGAGGCATTGAAAAAAGCCAAGGATGAGATGACTCGAGCTGGAGATTTCTCAAAAGAACAGGTCGACAGGGTCGGTGAGTTTGTGCGTCGCGATATCATTGAAAATGCCGGCAAGGCCGTTGAGGCCGTGAAAAATGCTGTTGATCCACAGCGGTTGTCCGCTGGCATTCAGGATTTCATCGCACGCATTCTGACCAGTACCGCTGACGCTATAAGCGGACTTGCTCAAAAAACCGAGGAGAACCTCGAGCATAAAACCGGCGAACCGACCAGCGCGGGAACGCTGACCTGCAAAGAATGCGGAGCCCAGATGCATCTCAAGCATGCATCGCGTATTCCGCCCTGCCCCAAGTGTCACAAGACAGTTTTTCGCAAGACCTATTGAGTCGACTATTCTTTCCCCGGTCATGTCGGACACGCTGCCTCCCGAGTCTTTTTTGTTCCTTTGTTCGGGTGGTTAGCGTGTTCCGCTTTAGGCCGGCCAACCAGTCTTCCCCGTCTCGTTGCAGTCCGGCAGCATACTGAAATCCTTAAAAAAATAGAGCCAGGCACTGGAATCTTTGCGTACTGATGGTATTAGTTAATAAGGCGCTGGGTCTGTCATTTGCGTGTTCAGTCAGACTCCAAAGTCAAACTCTATTTACTCGAGGAGGTCTCTATGCCGCAGGAATACAAGATGAAGGAAGCTCTGAAAACGGCCATTCACGCCAAAAAAAATCTGATGGATTTTTATAAAGAGGCAGCGTCAATGACGGATCATCCGGGCGGCAAAAAGGTTTTGCTGCGTCTTGCAGATGAAGTGCGGGAAAATGCAAAGAAATTTTATGATCACTATCGGTGGGAGGATATAGATACGTTTGAAAGTTTAATAGACGCCCCGACGCGACAGGATTCCGCCATGATCATTTCTTTGCGCAAGGCCCTCGATAAGAACATTCATGAACGGAAAGCCCGTGAATTGGCCATGAAGGAGCACGAAGATCTGGAGAAAAATTTTCTTCTGGCGGCGAAAAATATTGTCGATCCCCAAGTCAAAAGTGTTTTTGAAGAAGTCGCCAAGGATGCCCGGAATCACTATGCCATCATTGAATCGGAATATGCTCACACCATGGGGATGGTGCATGAGACCGATATCGATACGTACGTTCGCGAGTAATTCGGAGAATTGAGCCAAAGGGGTTGTCTGCCTCGCATTTTCAGGTTGGGTCTAAGACCGGATGCTGTTAAGGTTCTGTTGTCCGTCTTTGTATGGATGCCGGAGAGGGTTGTCTCTTCTCCGGCATCGTGACCTGAAAAAGTGAAAGGCTGTGCTGATGACTGAACTCGATGAAGCTCTTGACGCGCTGAGGCAGGATACGAGAAACCCGGAGAAGCAATCTCGTTTCTATGATCTTTTCCTGAATTCTGAATTTTACATCCCGACAAAAATCACATCCGAAAATTCCGATGAGCAGGAAGAAGTGCCCAAAGAAGATCGGCAGAACGTGCCGTTGGTCATGGAAGCTGACGGCAACGATTTTCTGGTGCTTTTCAGTACCCGTGAACGTATGAACGACTGGGCGAAATCTGAGCCTGCCTGCATCCAGGTGCCGGGGCATGTAATTGCCGAAAATTCGACCCACCCCCTCCATTGGGTTCTCAATCTGGGGACCGAGCATGTGAAGATTTTTGTGCCTGATGAAATTGACTGGCTGAAGGAAGCCGTGGCGCTGTGCAAGCAAGAGGCGGGTGTTGGTCAGAAAACTTCGTCCTGAACCAACCGCACAGGGCACCAGTTTACTGTCATGCGAGCGGGGGAGATCCCCCGCTCGTTGATTTTATGGTCACCATTGATCCCCGATCAGGGGAAGAACTTTTTCAACTTTGAAGTAGACAATGTGCTTGGGGCCCTTTTCGCGGTCTTCCTCTTCCGATAAACAACGGCGGGACATATCCGCCATCAGTTCCGGATCCTGGTCTTCTCGAAGTTTTTCCAGGTAAAGGCGCACCCCTTTATAACCTTTTCCTTCCTCTATAAAAAGATATGATGCATACGGGTTGCGGCCGATGTTGTGGTAGGTCAACCGTTCACGCATGATAAAGGCAACGGTGTCTTCATCGATGATGCGAGGACGAGCATATACTGCCGAATCGACACGCCCCTCCGCATCCGCTGTCGAAAGAACCCCGGTTCCTTTCTTCTCATCAAAATACGTACCCAACTCCATTGGGATAATCTCCTTCCAAATTAAGGTTTCGAAGCATTCCCGGAAGAATCCAAGGACGTTAACTGAGAGCGAAAAACGCGCAGTTTGGCCTTGATAAGCCGAGAATTTTCCTTGCCGATGCGAATCATGAGTTTCTGCCCTGCCGACAGAGCTTCAAGTTCAGGGTCGGCAAAACGATATTGAACGACATGTTGTTTGACGGCAATGGGTTCATCAACCTCTGGCGTCTGAAGCAGATGGTCGATCACATCCACCAGACGGTCATTGAAATACCGATCTGGATAGCCGAGATTCTGGTAGGCCTCCTGAAACAGAGGGTAGAAGTGAACATACCAGTCAACGGCTTTCCGGGCATCTACAGCGTCGACCAGTTTGATAAAAGAACGGTAGCGCCAACTGTTCTGGGCAGTAATGTAGCGAACCTCTCCCTGGCCTTCCACCGCAAGTGATCCTGAAGCGGGCTGATAGGGAAGAAGCCGCGGCGGAATCTTCTTGTGCGGCAGCATGTCGACTGAAACGACGATGCGCTTGACGAAGTTATCCAGACGGAAGAGTTCGTCAAGTTTCTGCTGAGGGAAAAACCGAGCCAGAACCCTGCGCAGCGCATTGTCGCTATCATTGAGATCTGGCACAGCGATACGAAGTTCCTCCGGACCGGGTGGACGCTGCTCTTCTTCGGGTTGTGTTGACTCTACTTCAATGACGGTAGCAGGTTCAGATTTTTTCGGAGAAGCTGGCGGCGGTGAAGGCACCGGGAAGCGGGCCTTTGGCTGTTGGCTTTCGGGGGTTGGGGGGGCGGGTACCGTCTCCTGCGGCGATAAAATGGTTTCCTGGCTGCTTTTGCCAAACTGCCAGGCAAGGTATCCGCCACCCGCTGCAACTGCGAGAAACAGGAAGATGAATATCGTTTTTTTCATGGGGTGATAAAGGGTCCCAACTTTAGAGTGTAAAAAAATACTATACGATTTTATTTTCAGGATAACACAGAAAGAGTATCCGGAATGTGAGTTTTCGCAAGTATCTCAATACATTTCTTGAAAAGAATAAAATAATTAAAGTTATTGCGTTCAAAAAATACTAATGTCCACAAAAAAAGAACAATTTTTAAATACAATCTTTGAAAATGGAAATCAAAACTGTTGACTTTTTGATTGGGGCAAAGTAAAGTGAATATCATTATCAAAATGGAGAGGCGAAAATGAATCGCATCAGGCTAAAAGCAGAAGATCAACCCGCATGTCCCAAATTGAACGATTTGGGAGATAATTCGGGGAACCGTGTCAAGCGTTGTCCCTGGGTCGCTTTAGGTCGGCGATATCCGGACAAAAAAGATTGCCTGGCTTCTTTTCTGGCACTCGAGTCGGCGGAAATACTTGCGGGAATCAAGCCGGCAAATCTGTTCCGGATACCAGGACGCACTCAGCCCTGCGGTCGTAATCTTGCGCAGATCTGGCGAGATCATGGAGAAGGCCTGTTCAACAACAGCCTGCTGCAGGTTCTCGAATTGAACCAGAATAACAAATCGCCTCTTGTAATGGTTTACAGTCCCCAGCTTATGGCCCGGCATTTGGCGCGTTCGGCGGTACGTTCGTTTCTCTTGAAGTGCGGTTATAACATCGACTCGGGAGAATGGAGAGCTGCGCTAATTCAGTTGCGACGCAGGAGTGGGAAGGAAATGATCCCTCACGAAATTGGAATTTTTCTTGGGTATCCGGCCAAAGACGTCGCAGGCTTCATCGGTTGGCATTCATTGCCGGTCACATGCCAGCGGTTATGGAAGATTTATGGTCCACCGCATAAAAGCCTTTTGCTGGCGGAGCAATTTGAAAATGCACGTGCGGAGATGAGGGATTCTCTTCTCCAGGGGGTGTCGCCCCAATTGCTGTTTTCCGGCCATGAGGGGCTGGCCGCATAGTCCTATCTAGAAAATAAATGGTTTTTCGATTATAAAAACCCGACATGGGAGAGCTTAACCTTCTGAAATTGCTTGAATGTCGATCGACATCGAGCGGCGAACGGCTCGATGTCCACTTTTTTAGTGTGTAATCCCCCTTTATAGTAAACGTCAGTAACCCGAACACTGTGTTCGGAAAAACGAGTAACTATGAAGGAGGAAAACATGAAACGTTTGACTGCTGTGATTGCCGCTGCCGCATTCCTGGGGGCTGCCGCCCTTGCTTTCGGTGCCGATTCCTACACCTATGAAGCCAAAAATGGCAACGTTGCATTTGACCACAAAGCTCATCAAAAAGCTGCCGGTAAATGTTCGGCCTGCCATGAAGGCGGTGTCGGCCCCATCGACGTCGATAAGGATTACGGTCACAGCACCTGCAAGGACTGCCATAAAGAAATGGGCGGACCTACCAAGTGCAACGAGTGCCACAAAAAGTAAGTTCAGCCATTTACCATGCGCGAACGAAAAAAGGCGTCCTTTCTCCAGGACGCCTTTTTTCGTTGCATCTCCTCGCTCTGCCTACCGGGAATCCGATGATGTCCAGAAGGCTTCTGCACCAGTGTGCACCGGGCCTATCGAGGGGGGCGGGGTTTCAAATTTCAGTTGGTGCGCAGCGTCTGCCTCCGTCTCTTCCAAGGCTTGCATAATGCCTTTTATCAGTTCAGGGGCAACTTTCTCACCTGCCACCCAAAGTGCCTGGTCGGCAAAGGTTTTAACGACGTCGACCCCGGAGTAGGTTCCTGTGGGGATGGTGAACAGGGTGTAGAAGGGGTAGCTGCTGAAAAATCCACTTTTCTCTGCCGCTTCGAAAAGGTCGAGCATTCGGACAGGATAGCTCTCCGAAGCTTGAGAGACTGCGGAGTTGGGAATGCCGGCCAGTACCCACATGGCGTCGACATAACCGTGACCGAGAGCGGAGATGGCATCCTGATAGCCGATGAACTCGGGCTTTATCTGATCCCAGAGATCCAGGGCGGTGAGAAACCTCTGCGCGGTCGCGGCAGCGCCTGAACCGATATTGCCGACGGCAACGCGTTTTCCGACCAGGTCTTCGACGCTTTCAATCTGCCCGTCTGATTTTACAACGAGCTGGGCGGGTGCAAGATAAAAGGATGCCAGGGTGTAGACCTTGTCGTAACTGCGATCGTCGAACGGCAGGCGGCCCTGGCGCCCCAGGAAGAGGTCTGCGGCATAAACGATGCCCAGGTCCGCCTGTCCTTTGTTGATGCGGCGCAGGTTTTCGACTGATCCGCCTGTCAGGGAATAATTAAGAGCCGCCTCGCTTTGATGGTCGTTGATGTGTGCGACGGCCGTTTTGGCGATCTGCTCGAACGTGCCCCCCGCAGGGCCGCCCACAAAAGATAGGCGTTGCGGTCCCCATTGAACAGCCGAGGCCGTTGTGCCGGCGAAAATCATCCCCAGAAGCACCACGGTTCCAAGAAAGCGGTGCAAAAAGACGGTGCTCATGTCAGTTCCTCCTGGCGAATATTGATCGGAACCTCGAAAATTTCCCAAGACTAGCTTTCATCATGGCAGGGAACGGTCAATACCGGGATGGGGGATCTTCGCGCCACACGTTCTGCGGTACTGCCCATCAGGACATGCTCGATGCCCGTGCGGCCATGAGTTCCCATGATAATAAGGTCGGCATTCTGGCTGCGGGCCGTGGCCAGAATGACCTGAAAAGGCTTGCCGATCGCCGTTTCAGTTGAATAGCGAACCTTGTCGCCCAGGTGTTGTCGGCAGAACTGGTCCATCTCCTTGATGACGTGGACTTCGATTTCTTTCTCGAACAATTCGAATGCCTCCGGCGGGATGCGGCCCCGCCGCTTGTCCTCAAGCTCGCCAATGACATGCAGGACATGAATGTCTGCACCGGCCAGTTGGGCGAGGGTCAAGGCGTACTCGGCCGCCGGTGCGGAGCTTTCGGAAAAATCGGTTGCGTAAAGAATCCTGCTTATTTTTTTCATCCTGATTACTCTCTTTGGGTGCCGGGTCAGCTGGAAGTCGCCTGGAGTTCACGCTTGTTCTTTGCTTTCTGCATGAACCAGACCAGCGCGACGATCACAACACCAATCCCATCGGTCATAAAGGTCGGCCAGTAAAGAAGCAGTGTGGCCGGTGCCAGCAGTACCCATTCTATCACCGAGGTCCTGCGGATCCAGTATCCCATCATCAGGCTTGAGAAGGCTATGGTCCCCAGGATGGCTGAGAAGAATGATGAAAATATGCGAATCGGAGTCGGCGCGATTTCACTGCGCACAATGGTGTCGCCGGAACTGACCATGGCGCCCGGACCTGAATAGACCTGTACGACCGTGGCATCTTTTTTTGCCTTTATCTCTTTAACCTGATCTCCCACACGGATTTGCGCAAGCAGATCCCCTTTGAAGAAATCGTCTCCCTCGGCCACGCTGACCTGCATGACTGTGGCGAATGGCGCATCGATTTCGGGCATTTTGCTCTCGACGATTTTGCCTTGAAACAGAATCGATGGAGTGAATGCAAAGAGCAGGGGCATGACGTAGAGCATTTTTGCGAATTTGAATGCCGTCCAGCCCGTTTTCCAGGGGTCGGAGCCCGCAACCGCTGCACCGGCATAGGCTGCAACGCAGACCGGTGGCGTGATATTGGAATCCTGGCTGAGCCAGTAGACGATCTGGTGTGCAACAATGGCGGCAACACCGAATTCGCCCAATGCCGGGACGGCGAGGACTGCAACGATCAGGTAGGACGCGGTAACCGGAACCCCCATGCCGAGCACCAGCGACGCCAGGGCAATCAGGATGATGGCAAGCAGCAGGCTGTTGCCGGCCAGGGCGATGATGAGGTCCGAGAATTTCAATCCCATTCCGGTCAGAGAAATAACGCCGACGATAACGCCGATAACACCGACTGTCGCACCGATAATCAGCGTGTTGCGTGCCCCTGTCTGGATGGCTTCCCATATTTCACGGGGTCCCATCCGGGTTTCTTTGTTGATCCAGCTGACAGCGATGCACGAGATTGTCGCCCAGAATGCGGCAAACCCGGGAGAGCGGCCCATCAGCATCAGCACGGTGATGATCACCAGCGGCAGGGCATAGAACCATCCGGTTTTGAGAACGGTCTTCCAGTGGGGGAACTCCTCGCCTTTGATGCCGACAATGTTGAGCTTTTTGGCTTCAAAATGGATCATGCAGAAAACTGCGAAAAAATAAAGCAATGCGGGGCCGACCGAAATCAGCATGATGTAGGAGTAGGGCAGGCCTGTCAGCTCCGCCATCAGAAAGCCACCCGCGCCCATGATGGGAGGCAGGAACATGCCGCCGATGGACGCGGCGGGCTCGATGGCGCCTGCGACATGGGGGCGGAATCCGGCCCTTTTCATCAAGGGAATCGTGAAGGCACCGGTTGAAACCGTGTTGGCAATCGCGCTGCCGGAAACCGATCCAAACAGGGCCGAGGCGATAACGGCAACTTTTGCCGGCCCGCCGGTGCTGCGCCCCGCCAGAGCCAGGGGCAGATCGATAAAAAAGCGCCCGGCCCCGGATTTATGCAGAAAGGCCCCGAAAAAGATGAAAAGAATGACGTAGGTGGCAAGAACATTGGCCATGACACCGAAGACGCCGTTGGTGGTGAGAAACAGCGCATTGCAGATACGTTCGAGGCTGAACCCCCGGTGCGCCAGAATCTCAGGAAGGTGGGGGCCGAAATAAGCAAAGGCCACCAGCAGAACACCGATCAGGGTCATTGACCAGCCAAGCACCCGTCGACAAACTTCGAAGGAGATCAGGACACCGGTCATGCTGATCAGGGCATCAAGTTCGTTCTCCGCGCCGGCCCGCCAGTTGAGAGCTTCAAACTGGCTGAGCCAGTAATAGACCGCTCCTGCGGCGACCAGGGCGTAGAGAGCATCAGAGGGCGTTGGGGCATTTTTGAATCGTTTTTCGGTGAAGAGGTCGATATATTGAAGAACTGCGGCAAGAACCAGAGTGGCCAGAAGAAGCGGCCAGGCGGATGAAGCCTGAGAGATTGAACTCCACAAACCCTCATCTTTCAAAGCCTGGCCCCATTGCATGAGGCGTTCGTAATAGACAATGTGGCTGTCCAGAAAAAAAACAATCGCTGCCAAACTCGTCAAAATAAAGGCGAGTAACAGGTTGAGCGCCATTTTTACCCAGGGTTTCCCGGCCGGATAGAGCAGAAAGACAAGGATGTAAGTGATGAAAACATAAATTCCAAGATGGTATTGCGTGCCGACCGAGGCCACACCGGCCGCATAAAAATAAAACAACACCATCCCCGCACCCAGCAAGGCGACCAGATATTTCCAGAAACCGGTCGGGCTGCGAAAGGATTTTGAATCCTTTTCCATCAACTTTTTGAGTTTTTTCTGTTCTTCTGGATCAAGCTCTTCGAGATCCTTGTCGAGTTCTTCGGACATCAGTCGCTCCGTAGGGAGGGATCGTTCTCTTGTTTACAAGAAACCGGTTGGTCAGTGTCGACACGCGAAGCGGGGCGCACGGCGCCCCGCTTGTCGGATACATTTTTAGTCAATCATTACTGGATTTTCTGTGCCTCGCTCAGTTCCTTGCCTTTTTCCTGCCAGAATTTAGCCGCTCCCGGATGGACGGGAGTCACGATGCCGCGCAGACCGTCTTCGATCTTCATGGCGCGTGCAGTGCTGGTCACGCTCACCATATAAGCCAGCCCTTCACTTGAGAAGATGTTCTCCAGAGCACGATAGACGAAATCATTTTTGACATGTTTTCCAGCGACCCAGATGGATGAATCCTGGAAGGTTTTGACGTCATAGTCGACCCCCTGGTAGGTTCCGGCTGGAATGGTGACTTCCGTGTAGTAAGGGTTTTCGGCAAAGAAACCCGCTTCTTGACCGGCATCGACGGTGTTGAGAATCAGTATCGGATTGCTGGCCGCAGCCTGAATGACCGAGGAGTTGGGGAAGCCGGCAAATACCCACATGGCGTCAATCAAGCCATCTGCCAACGCCGAAGCGCCCTGGCTGTAGCCGATGAATTCAGGGGTGAAGTTATCCCACAATCCGATGGCTGTGAAATAACGCTGGGCCGAGGCTGCTGCGCCGGAGCCTGCAGGGCCGACAGCAACGCGCTTGTCTTTGAGATCCTTGACGCTGGTGATACCACTGTCCTTAAGCGTCAGAAGATGTGCAGGTGCGCCGTACAGGTAGGCGAGCGAATAGACGTTGCCGTATTCGCGTGGATCGTTGGTCAGTTTGCCGTTTTTACCGAGGTAGAGGTCCCCGGCATAAACGACGCCGAAATCTGCATCTCCGGAGTTTACGCGCCGCAGGTTTTCAACAGAGCCGGCCGATGCCATGTTGGATACTTCGAGATCCGCCTGGGTGCGGGAAAGACGTGAGGAGATGGCATTGGAGAAATACTGGAAGGTGCCGCCGTCCGGTCCCCCGGAAAATGCCAGACGGGTTTTGGCCGCCTCGGCACTATTGCCTGAAAAAATCAGGGCAAAGACAAACAGTGTTGCAGATAGTGTCGTCAACAGTTTCGTTCCGTGAATCATGAACTCCTCCTTTTGATGTTAAAATTAGAACGCCATTTTGCGCATGGCGCTCCCTGGTTAAGCAAGCTCTGCGCCAAGAAACGGGCGGCAAAATACTTCAGTCAAATATCTTTATATTACCCTATTTTGCCATGCCTGCTTGATTTTTCCGTGAAAAGTTTTGATTGATTGCTGGCTAAAATTGGCCACCAGTGGCGAAGAGCGGCCTCTGGAGGGTGTGTGGCAAAGGGGGGGGGGTAGAACGGAATTCTGGTTTTGTGGTGGTGCTGTGAGGTATGGCTGGTCTTTGGGGCTTGACCCTTTGGGCGGACCTGGTTTAGAAAGCGGGCAGTATTTCAGGAGGTTGTGTCGTGACAAGAGTTTTTCAGGCGCCGGCAAAAATCAATTTGTGTCTGCATGTTCTGGGGCGCCGTTCAGATGGTTATCACGAGTTGCTGATGTTGATGCAGCCTGTTACGCTGGCCGACCGGGTGACGCTAAGTCTTTTGGATGAACCTGTTTTTGAGGTGGAGTGTCCGGGGTTGCAGCTTGCGGATGGGGAGCAGAATATTGCGCTGCGTGCTGCTCGTGCCGTTATTGAGCGGGCGGGCTGTAGCGGTGGGGTCAGGGTTCGTGTGGACAAGCACATTCCGGTTGCGGCCGGTCTGGGTGGCGGTTCCTCTGATGCGGCGACGGTTCTTGCGGGTCTGAACAGGATGCTGGGCTCGCCTCTTTCAACAGAAGTCCTGATGCGTGAAGCGCTGAAGCTTGGGGCGGATGTGCCTTTCTTCGTGCAGGGGGCTTCCTCCTGGGCCCGGGGGGTTGGGGAGCGCCTTGATCCGGTCGATAGAATGCCGGGGGTTTGGTACGTTCTGGTCAACCCGGGTTTTGCCGTTTCCACGGCCTGGGTGTACGCAAATTTGGGGTTGACAACCCGGGGCGATGTCGCTAAACTTCCGGAGTTTTCCGGCTCGACTGACGATCTCCTGCGGCTTCTCCACAATGATCTGGAGCGGGTAACGGCCGCGCGATACCCTGAGGTGGATCAGGTGAAGCGGGCTCTTCTTGAGCAGGGTGCGCTTGGTGCCTTGATGTCCGGAAGCGGGCCGACTGTATTCGGCGTCTTTTCGGGGAAAGGTGAGGCAGCCGCCGCTTACGAGAAGCTTCGAACGGTGTCCGGGTGGTCGGTGTTTCTTGTGCGGCCCTTAGGGTCGCCGTCGGTTTAGCTGTGACCTGCTTCCTGGGCTGCGGTCCCGGGTGTGGTGACCGAGTGCCTGTCTACAGGTTTTCAATATCTGATTTTTTGTTCTGTTTTTATTGGGGCGTCGCCAAGCGGTAAGGCATCGGATTTTGATTCCGACATACCCAGGTTCGAATCCTGGCGCCCCAGCCATTTAAATCGACGATCAAGGGCTCCGCAACGGAGGGCGAAGTTTGGTCCTTCTGGTGGGGGCTTTTGATTTTTGAGCCACTTTTTGCCAGTAGGCTCGGCGGCGTCTTGGGTCTTTGCAGGGCGAAATATGGTCTTCCGTTACGGCAGGAAAGGATCGTTTTTTGGATAAGATCAAGGTTTTTACCGGTAATGCGAATGTGCCGCTGGCGCGAGAGATCTGCGGCCACCTGTCGGTTCCGCTGGCCAATGCCAATGTGCGAACCTTCAGCGATGGCGAAATTATGGTCGAAATCGGCGAAAATGTCCGCGGCCGTGATGTCTATGTGATTCAGCCCACCTCCGCACCTTCCAATAACAATATTATGGAGCTGCTGATCATGACCGATGCTCTCAAGAGAGCTTCTGCGTCGCGTATCACGGCTGTCATCCCTTATTTCGGCTATGCGCGTCAGGATCGCAAGGTGGCTCCGCGCACACCGATTACCAGCAAGCTTGTTGCTGATCTTATCCATGCCGCAGGCGCATCGCGGGTGCTGACCATGGACCTGCATGCCGGCCAGATACAGGGGTTCTTCAACATCCCTGTCGATAATCTGTATGCCGCTCCGGTCATCCTTGACGATCTGAAGTCTCGTTTTTCAGGCCAGCGCCTTGTGGTTGTCAGCCCCGACGCTGGAGGCACCGAACGCGCGCGGGCTTTTGCCAAGCGCCTTGACGCAGGTCTGGCGATTATCGACAAGCGCCGCAGCAGCCCCAATGTCTCAGAAGTTATGCATGTCATCGGTGATGTGGAAGGTGAAATCTGCATGATCGTTGACGATATGATCGACACCGCCGGAACCCTCTGTCAGGCGGCCAGTGCTCTCAAGCAAAAAGGGGCCAAGCAGGTTTACGCCTGTGCGACTCATCCGGTTCTTTCCGGTCCTGCTTTGGACCGTATCGGCGAGAGCAGCCTTGAGGAGGTTGTGGTGACCAATTCCATCCCGCTTGGAGAAAAAGCCTCTCAGTGTTCCAAACTGCGCGTGCTCTCCGTCGGTCGCCTGTTGGCTGAAGCCATTCGGCGCATTCACGATGATGAGTCCGTCAGTTCTTTGTTTGACTGATACCTGCTCGATTGAATTCACTTTTGCCAGAAAACACGCAGTCATCTGCTTCGGAGGAATAAAAAATGGCACAGTCTGAATTGTTGATTCACGCACGCGAGGAAACCGGCAAGGGTGCAGCACGCTCTGCACGTCGTGAGGGGAAGATCCCCGGGGTCGTATATGGCAAAGGGATGGAAGCCTGTGCCGTAATGGTGGACCCCAAAGAGTTGGAAAAGGCAATTACCACTGAGAGTGGGTGGAATACCCTGATCACCCTCAAGGGAGAAGGGCCTTTCGCTGAGAAGGTGGTTATTCTCAAAGATCTGGTTGTGGATCCTATCAAGGGATTCCCCCAGCATGCTGATTTTCATGCCCTGGATGTGAAGCGCAAAATCTACACCATGGTTCCCGTGCACGCGGTCGGCAAGTCCGAAGGGGAGAAGATGGGCGGTTCTCTCGAGGTCATCCGTCATGAGCTTGAAGTTTACTGCCTGCCGAGCCATATCCCCGGTTCGATCGATGTTGATGTGACCGCTCTCACCATTGGTGACGTAGTGCATATCGAGGACATCAAGCTGCCTGAAGGGGTTGAAGTCCCTCACGATGTCAACTTCACCGTGGTCACTTGCACCGGCCGCAAGCCTGAGGAAGAAGGCGAGCAGGAGCAAGAGCAGGAAGTTGCCTCGGAAGAATAGGGCTTTAGCAGTGAAGCTGATTGCCGGACTGGGCAACCCTGGCGCCCGTTATGCTCGCACCCGTCACAATGTCGGTTTCATGGCTTTGGATGAAATTGCGCGGCGTGCCTCAATTCAGCTTAAGAAAAAGGGGCATCAGGGAGTTTATGGCGTTGGCAGGTTTGCCGGTTCCGAAGTTGTTCTGCTGCAACCTCATACATTCATGAATCTGAGCGGAGCCAGCATTGGATCCGCAGTTAAATCCCTCGGAATAACACCGGGGGATTTGCTCGTGTTGCATGACGATATTGATCTGCCCTTCGGAACCATTCGCATCAAAACGGGTGGCGGACATGGTGGTCAGCGCGGAGTGCGGCACATCAGCGAAGTTCTTGGCACCAGGGATTATACCCGCATCCGTATCGGGGTCGGACGACCTCACCCAGGTCAGGATCCTGCGGATTATGTGTTGCGGCCTTTTTCAAAGGAAGAGGAATCGTTACTTGGTCAGGTTCTCGAAAATGCTGCCGGAGCAGTGGAGGTCATTCTTGTCGACGGCGAGCAGAAAGCGATGAACCTTTATCATTGCAAGGAAGTTTCCGTTTAATCCATTAAAGCAAAGAGAGGGTAAGGTCACATGGAAATGCAGATGTTCGTTCCGATTGTGGGTGTGATCGGTTTCGCTGTCGCCATTGTGCTGTATACGTTTGTCAAGGCCCAACCGGTCGGCAATGACAAGATGCGCGAAATCTCTGATATGATTCATGCCGGTGCGATGGCGTTCCTGCGGCGTGAGTATCGCGTGCTGGGAATTTTCATCGCCGTTGTCTTTTTTCTGATTCTGATCAGCATGGGTTATCAGACTGCCTTGAGTTTTCTGGGCGGTGCGATTTGCTCCATGACCTGCGGCTTTATCGGCATGAAAGCCGCGACCCGGGCCAATGTGCGAACCACTGAAGCTGCGCGCGAGTCCGGTCAGGCCAAAGCCCTTCAGGTTTCCTTCGACGGTGGCGCCGTCATGGGGCTTTCGGTGGCTTCACTTGGCTTGGTGGGTGTCGGCTTCGCCTACATCTATTTCGGCGGATCACCGGAAACGGCCAGTTATATCAATGGTTTTGCCATGGGCGCATCCTCTATCGCCCTGTTTGCCCGTGTCGGTGGCGGTATCTACACCAAAGCCGCTGATGTCGGGGCCGATCTCGTCGGCAAGGTCGAAGCCGGAATTCCTGAGGACGATCCGCGAAATCCAGGCGTTATCGCTGACAATGTTGGTGACTGCGTCGGCGATACGGCCGGTATGGGTGCCGATATTTTTGAGTCTTATGTCGGTTCGATCATTGCGACGATCGCTATTGCTGCCGCAGCCAGCCCGGAACTTCTCGCCACTCTCGGTGGCGGTGAAGCCGAGGTCGTACGTGCCAGCGCCATGTTCATGCCTCTCGGGCTCGCCATGATGGGATTGATTTTCTCCTTCGTCGGCATCTGGTCGATGAAGAAATTCAGTGACCGTGACCCTGCCAAGGCGCTTCACCTCACCACTTTCGTTGCAGCGGGTCTCTTTTTGTTGTTCTCTTTCTTCGTGGTGATTTTTTCCAGTCTTAAATTTGGAGTCTTTCTTGCCATTCTGGTGGGTACTCTTGCCGGCGTTGCTATAGGGCAGATTACTGAGCACTACACTGCTCACAGCCCGGTTACCCGTATCGCCAATGCCAGCAAAACCGGGCCTGCCACCAACATCATCAATGGTTTTGCAGTGGGCCTCGAAAGCACCGCCGCTCCCATTCTCATCATTGTTGTCGCAATCGCCATCGCCAACGGCGTTGCCGGTCTTTACGGCATCGGCATTGCGGCGGTAGGGATGCTTGCGACTGTAGGCGTGACCATGACGGTCGATGCGTACGGTCCCATCGCAGACAACGCCGGCGGAATCTCCGAAATGGCCGGGCTTGGTCCTGATGTGCGCAAAATCACCGACGGCCTGGATGCGATCGGTAACACCACCGCAGCCATCGGCAAAGGATTCGCCATCGGGTCTGCTGCCTTGACCGCCCTGGCGCTTTTCAGTGCCTATGCAACTACGGTTGGTCTCGAATCCATCAACCTGATTGAGCCCCGCGTCGTTATCGGACTGCTGATCGGCGGTGCGCTGCCGTTTTTCATCGGTGCACTGACCATGACCAGCGTGGGGCGTGCTGCAGGGCAGATGGTCGATGAGATCCGTCGGCAATTCCGGGAAATCCCCGGCCTTCTTGAGGGCAAGGAAGATGCCAGACCTGAACCTGAGAAATGCATCGACATTTCCGCCAAGGCTGCCCTCAAGGAGATGGTTCTTCCCGGTGTTATCGCGGTTGTGATGCCGGTGCTGGTTGGATTCATCATCGGTAAGGAGGCCCTTGGCGGTATGCTCGCAGGCGCGACTCTCGCCGGTGTTCTGCTTGCGCTGCTCATGTCCAATGCCGGCGGCGCCTGGGACAACGCAAAGAAATACATCGAAAAAGGCGACCTTGAAGGAGAGCAGAAGGGTGGGGAAGCTCACAAGGCTGCTGTTGTCGGCGATACTGTCGGTGACCCCTTCAAAGACACCTCAGGCCCTTCGATGAACATTCTCATCAAGCTGATGAGCGTTGTTTCCCTGGTGATCGCACCTCTGCTTATCTGAGGCGCTTCCATCTTTCTGAAAAATCCGATAGCCGGGGTTCAAGCCCCGGCTATCTTTATTTATGGCGGTAAAATCTCATGGGATTTAAATGTGGTATCGTCGGTCTGCCCAATGTGGGTAAATCGACTATTTTCAATGCATTGACTTCGGCAGGCGCCGAGTCGGCCAACTACCCTTTCTGCACGATTGAGCCGAATGTCGGAATTGTTTCGGTGCCCGACCCGCGCCTTGATGAACTTGCGCGCATCGTAAAGCCGCAGAAGGTGATTGCGACCACGATGGAATTCGTCGACATTGCCGGTCTTGTCAAAGGCGCCAGCCAGGGTGAGGGACTCGGGAATCAGTTTCTCGGCCACATTCGCCAGGTTGATGCCATCGCGCATATCGTCCGCTGCTTCGATGATGACAATGTGGTGCATGTGGATGGCTCCGTGAACCCTGCCCGCGACGTTGATGTGATTCAGACCGAACTCAATCTGTCTGATCTGGAAACCGTCGAACGTCGCATTCAGCGGGGTGAAAAACAGGCGCGCAGCGGGGACAAAAAGCTTCAGGCCGAGATCGATGTCCTGCAGAAGGTGCGCGCGTGTCTTGATCAGGGTCTGCCCGCACGCAGAGCACAACTCGATGACGAGCAATGGGTTATTTTGCGCGATTTGCACCTGATTACCGCCAAGCCGGTTCTGTATGTGGCCAATGTTTCCGAGAGCGATCTCGATGGAGCCCATCCCTATGTGGCGCGTTTGCGTGAACGGGCCGAAGAAGAGAAGGCCGAAGTTGTTGTGATCTGCGGCAGCATCGAATCTGAAGTCGCAGAACTCGCAGGTGATGAGAAAAAGGAATTCCTGGCCGAACTGGGGCTGGCAGAATCGGGCCTCGACCGTATGATCCGCGCCGGCTATGATCTGCTTGGCCTGATCACTTATTTTACCGCCGGCGTCAAGGAGGTTCGGGCCTGGACCATTACCCGCGGGACACGCGCCCCTGGAGCCGCCGGCGTGATTCACACCGATTTTGAAAAGGGCTTTATCCGCGCCGAAGTTATCTCCTATGATGATTATGTGCGAGTTGGAGGCGAGAACAAAGCCAAAGAGAAAGGCCTGATGCGCCTGGAAGGGAAGGATTATGTCGTTAAGGACGGTGATGTGATGCACTTCCGGTTCAACGTCTAGACATAAATAGAGCGGCCAGGCAAAAAAAGTTGAAGTAGTTGTAGATTTGTGGTAGAAGGCTAAGTTCACTGAAGCGTGGGACGCGATGTTCCCACTCCTTGCTCCGGCCGGTGCCGGGGCGAAATACCCGAGAGGAGGAAATGTAAACCGATGAGAAGTTACGAAACCATGTTCATCGTTCACCCCGAGGTGGTCGGTGACGATTTCAAGGCCCTGGTGGAAAAATTCCAGGGAGTGATCACTGAGCGGGATGGCGAGATCGTTAAAATCGACGAATGGGGTTCGCGCACACTGGCCTATCCGATTCAGAAATTGAACAAAGGCACTTACGTGATCCTCTATTTCCAGGCTGACCCTCAGGTCATCGCCGAGCTTGAACGGCGGATGCGTCTTGATGACAAGGTGCTGCGTTTCAATACCCTGCTGCATGAAAAAGGGCTGAAACTGTCAGTCCCCGACAAAGAAAAAGTTGAAGAAGACGAAACTGCCGAGGCCTGACCCCGAGCTTTGATTTAAGGAACTGGAGGATATACGATTATGGCACCACCGAGAAGACGTTTTGGACGGCGTAAAGTCTGCCGTTTCTGCGCTGACAAAGACCTCAAGATTGATTACAAGGAAATTGACACGTTGCGTGGCTTTGTGTCCGAACGTGGCAAAATTGTTCCCCGCCGCATCACCGGAACCTGCGCGCCTCACCAGCGCTTTTTGACTGAAGCGATCAAGCGTGCGCGCAAAATGGCCCTGCTTTCCTACACTTCGTCCCATTCCCTGGTGGATTAAGGGCGAATTTATTTTCGCTGTGGATTTTACCCGATGAGGGACTGGATATTATTTGCCCTCGGCGGGGCGGTCGTGACCGCACTGTTGTATTGGGGTGCGCAGAACATCGTCCCCCTGGCGCTCTTTTTAAATTTGTTCACTCCCATGCCCGCGGCCTACACGCACATGCGCTATGGCACTTTGCCTGGCGGATTGGCAGTTCTCGGGGCCTGCGTGATTCTGGCTGTAGTTTTCCCCGCAACGATGGCCGGGGGATATCTGCTGCAGTTCGGAATTCTTTCCTTTGTCATCCCTCTGCTTCTGCGCAGGGGAATCGCCTGGGATCGAACGGTGCTTTTGAATGTATGTGCCGTTATGCTTGTTGCTGGAGTATTACTGGTGGGAGTTTCTGTCACCCAGGAGGTGTCACCCGCCCAGATGATTCGCCAGCAGGCCGACCTTGCTGTTGCGCAGGCGCTGGAATTTTATGACCAGGGACAGTTCCCGGCCCAGGAGCGCGATCAGTTCGAGAGCACACTCGGTGAAATGGCTGATATTTTTGTCAGGATCTTCCCGGCGCTCGGTGCGGTCATCGTCGCAGGGCTGTCGCTTCTGACAGTTCTTCTGCTGAACTCCTTCTCCGCAGGGCGCTACCGTGTTCCCGGACCTGAGTTCGCTGCGTGGCGGTCACCGGAGTTCCTGATCTGGGGAGTGATCGCAGCCGGGTTCTCAATGTTGATTGATCAGCCCTTGCTGCGAACTGTGGCCATGAATCTTCTGATCCTTCTTCTGCCTATTTATTTCGTGCAGGGGATGGCCGTGGTGAATCATTTTTTGAAGCGCCGGGCCGTTGCGCCCATTATTCGATCCCTGGTTTATTTTCTCATTTTCATTCTCAACCCTCTTCCGTTGGTGGTAACCGGGGTTGGGGTGTTTGACTTGTGGATCGATTTTCGGAAGCCTAAAATAAAAAAAACGTCGTGATACATGGAGGACCCCATGGAAGTCATACTCAGAGAAGCCGTTGACGGCCTCGGCAACATCGGTGATATTGTTAAGGTAAAACCGGGCTATGCCCGTAATTTCCTTGTGCCTCGCGGTTTTGCCATCGAAGCGGACAAGCGCAATGTGCGTGAACTTGAGCACCAGAAGCGTATGCTTGAGCGCAAGCTTCAGAAACTGTCCAAGGATGCTGAAGCCCTCAAGCAGCGCATTGAAGCGGTTGAATGCACATTTGAACAGCGCGCCGGTGAGGAAGGTAAGCTTTTCGGATCCGTGACCAGCCTTGATCTGGAGAAAAAACTTCAGGATGCCGGCATCGAAATTGATCGTAAGAAGATCAAGTTGCCTGAACCTATCAAAAGCCTCGGCGAATTCAACGTTCCCGTTCGCCTCAATGCCGGTGTAGTTGCGGAAATCAAGGTGACTGTGGCAGCACAGGAAGAAACCGAGTAATTCCCATTCCTGGTACAACTTCGGGGGGCGGCTGTTTAACGGTCGCCCCTTTTGTCTTTCAAGCAGAGTTCACTATGGAAGAAACCCGTTCGCATCGCCTCCCGCCGCAGAGCCTTGAGGCGGAAATGTCCGTTCTAGGCGGGATTCTCATCGACGAGCAGGCGCTGGATAAAACGCTTGAGTTGCTTCGGCCTGAGGATTTCTACCGTGAAAGCCATCGGCTTATCTTTGAGAGCCTTATTGCGCTTGGAGAAAAAAGCGAACCGGCCGACTTGGTGACTCTCTCCGCCCATCTACAGGGGCGCCAGAAACTTGAAGCCGCAGGCGGCCATGCCTACCTGGCGACCCTTGTTGACTATGTTCCAACCGCCGCCAATATCGTCTATTATTGTCGTCTGGTTAAGGAAAAGGCCATTGCACGGCGGCTGATCTCCGTTGCAACCGAAATTGCGACTTCCGGATATGAAGGTGGCAATATCGAGGAAATTCTCGATCAAGCCGAGAAGTCGATCTTCGAAATTGCTGAAAATCGCACCCGCCCCAGCTACTATCCCGTGCGCGAAATTCTTAAAGAGACTTTTCGCAATATCGAAAAGCTCTATGAGCGCAAAGAACTTGTCACCGGTGTCCCCACCGGCTACATTGATCTTGACAAGATGACTGCCGGTCTTCAGCCTGGCGATCTGATCATAGTTGCCGCTCGTCCCTCCATGGGAAAAACCGCTTTCTGTCTGAATCTTGCAGAGTATGCCGCCGTTCGCAGTGAGAAAAAAACTGCAAGTCTGATCTTTTCCCTTGAGATGGGGAAGGAGCAACTGGTTCAGCGTCTCCTTTGTGCATCGGCTCTGGTTGATGCCAGCCGCATGCGGACGGGAAACCTGGGGGAATCGGACTGGCCGAAACTGACCGACGCGGCGAGTCGATTGGGCGAGGCAAAGATTTATATTGACGATACTCCAGCCATCAGTGTGCTGGAGATGCGCGCGAAAGCTCGTCGTCTTAAGGCGCAGGATGATATCGGGTTGATTATTGTCGATTATCTTCAGCTTATGCGCGGCAACAATCCTGAAAGTCGTCAGCAGGAAATCTCCGAAATCAGCCGTTCTCTCAAGGCGTTGGCTAAAGAGCTCAATGTCCCGGTGGTGGCCTTGTCACAGCTCAATCGTTCTTTGGAGAGTCGCACCGATAAGCGGCCTGTTATGGCGGATCTACGCGAATCGGGTGCCATCGAGCAGGATGCTGATGTCATTATGTTTGTTTATCGCGACGAAGTTTATTGCCCAAAATGCAAGAAGAATGAGGAGTGCGGCGAAAATCACAGGGGCGCAGCGGAGCTTATCATCGGCAAGCAGAGAAATGGTCCAATCGGTACCGTACATCTCGCTTTTCGGGGTGAATACACGCGCTTTGAAAACGTCGATCGCCATCACGAAGAATTCTGACAGTTTGGCGTTCCCCCATTTGAACTGAAAAAACCAGCTGTTATTCAACCTTTTTTACCTCTACGCCGAGCGTTTGAATCTTTTTGCGCAGCGTGTTGCGGTTTATGCCAAGCACCTCTGCCGCCTTGACCTGGTTTCCCCGCGTCTTTTCCAGCACAATCTGGATCAGGGGCCTTTCCATCTGGTGCAGGACCATTTCATACAGGTTGCTGAGTTCCTGAACCTCCATCCCGCCGATCGATCCTCGGAGCTTTGCGGTGATCAAGGCCTCGAGGGAACCATGGTCTTCGTCGTTTTCCGCTTCGTGGAGCGATGCGAAGTCATCGGGGGTCAGGAGTTGATTGGGGCTGAGCAGGGCGGCGCGTTGAATCGTGTTCTCCAGTTCGCGGACATTTCCCGGCCAGGAATAGGATTGCAGAAGAGCCAGTGCGTCATCGCTGCAGCCGAGTGCGGGCGTTCCGAGTTTCTCGCGCGCAGCCTGAATGAAAAAATCCACCAGCAGAGGAATGTCGTCCGTTCTTTCCCGCAGGGGGGGGAGATTGATGGGAACAACGTTGAGCCGATAGAAAAGGTCTTCCCGAAACTCTCGGGATTGAACTTTTTTCCCGAGATCCTGGTTGGTTGCCGCGACAATCCGTACATCGACCTGGATCGTGCTGTTGCCGCCGGTCCGGGTGATTTCTTTTTCCTGCAGGACGCGCAGAAGCTTGGCTTGCAGATCGAGGGGCATGTCCCCAATTTCGTCAAGGAACAGGGTGCCCCCATTTGCCTGTTCGAATTTGCCTGCTTTGCGTTCTCCCGCTCCGGTAAAAGCTCCTTTTTCAAACCCGAACAATTCACTTTCAAGCAGTTCGCGTGGGATCGCAGCGCAGTTTAGAGCCAGAAAAGGCTTCCCCAGTCGTGAACTGTTAAAATGTATGGCCCGGGCAACCAACTCCTTGCCAGTGCCACTTTCGCCGGTGATCAGGACGGTTACGTCCGATGGGGCAATTTTGCCGAGCGTTTTGTAAACCTCCTGCATCGGTTTGCTATTACCGACGACGGTGCGCTCAAGGTGATATTGCTGCTTGAGCTCTCCTTTGAGCCGACCGACTTCGGCGGAAACCTCGCGAGCCTTGTCGGCCTTGAGCAAAATAGCGTCGAGAGCGTCGAGATCAAAGGGCTTGGTAATGTAATCATAGGCGCCCCGCTTCATGGCCTCCACCGCATTTTTCATAGAGGATTCTGCGGTCATGATGACAATCAGGGTTTGTGGGCGTGTGTCCTGAAAGCGACTCAGTAGATCCAGTCCTGAAATGCCGGGCATTTTGATGTCCAGGATTGCCAGATCGTAGTTGTTGCGCAGAAACAGGTCTTCGGCCTGATTGCCGTCGCTGGCCAGATCAATTTCAAAGCCTTTTTTGCCAAGGGCCTTGGACAGAACCCAACGCATGCTTTCTTCGTCGTCGGCCACCAGGATGCGTCGAATGGGCATAAAAAGGAACTCTCTTTCAAAGTCAGTTATTTGATGTGTCAACGATAAAAGGGAAGAGAAACGGAAAATGTGGTTTTCTGCCGAGGCTCGCTGTTCACTTTAAGGAACCCCTGATGCTCGCTGATGATTTTCTGGCAGATAGCCAGCCCCAGGCCGCTGCCATGAGTCTTGGTCGTGAAAAACGGGGTGAAAATCTGCTCGAGCTGCTCTTTTTCTATACCCGGCCCGTTGTCGCTGATGTCAACCACGATGAAGGGGATCGGCCGGTCTCCAGGTTGATGAAGGTGATATTCTGATGCAACGCGCGTGGCTATTTCCACGCGTCCTTCCTTCTCTACAGCCTCCCCCGCATTTTTGATCAGGTTCAGAAAAAGCCGTGTCAGCAGATTTTCATCTCCTTTGATGGGCGGAATGCTGGGGTCGAGTTTCAGAACAAAGTCGATTTTTTTCTGACGGAGTGCCTCTCGCTGAAAAAGAACAATGTCGCCAAGAAGTTTGGCCAGGTTGACCTCGTCTGTTTCAGGCCTGCGCGGGCTGGAGAGGTCCATTAACTCTTCAATGATGCCGTTGAGGCGCTCCACCTCTCGAATCATAACTCGGGTATATTCCTGCAGGTCGCTGTCGGTGCTGAATTCCCGTGACATCAGCTGTGCCGCACCCCGAATGCCTCCAAGGGGGTTTTTGATTTCATGGGCAAGACCTGCCGCCATTGTGCCGATCATCGACAGGCGATCGGTACGCCGCACTGCGGCTTCAAGCTCTTTGATGCGTGAAAGATCCCGCAAAATCAGAACAACCCCTTCCTGGCTGCCATTGTGATCGAATAGCGGCGAGACGGAAACACTGACCGGCAAGGGCGGGCCTGTCGGCCTGAGCAGCAGCAGTTCTTCATAGTTGACGATGGAACGCCCTTCACGAATGACACATTGTACCAAAGCCAGAAGCGCGCTTTGACCGCAGAAAAGATTCTGAAACATTTGGCCGAAGCATTGTCTTTGGCTCATGCCTGTAAGGTTTTCCGCAGCAGGATTGAAAAGAGTCACTTCCCCCTGACGATCGAGGGCGATGACCGCATCTTCGACATTTTCCAACACCCGGGCGTAGAGCTGCGGGTCAGTGGATGTTCCTGCTTTATTGGAGGTGTTCATCATAGCTTGGAGACCTGTTCACGCAGAAAAAAATGCCTCGGTTTCCTGGACCATCTCAGCAATGGTGCGGGTGCTGTTGATCCGTGCGCGAAAGTTGGCCGCGCCGGGCAAGCCGCGTGCATACCAGCACAGGTGTTTTCGCATCTCGCCCAGGGTGCGTGCCGCCCCGAAATATTGCAGGTGCATGTCAATGTGAAGCAGGGCAACTTCGCGCCGTTCAGCCGCTGGAGGACAAGCGGTTTCCTGCCTGTTGTCCATGGTAAGAATGCTGCGTGCCAGCCATGGGTTGCCGTATGCTCCACGACCAAGCATCAGCGCATCGCACCCGGTCTGTTCGATCAGTCTGTCGGCGTCGGCAGGTTTAAAAACGTCTCCGCTACCGATGACGGGAATGTCAAGCGCCTGCTTTAACCTTCGTATGTGATTCCAGTCCGAAATGCCACCGAAGCCTTGAGCCCGGGTTCGGGGATGGAGGGTGACGGCATCAGCGCCTTCCTCCTGTGCCATGCGACCGAATTCCAGGAAGTTTTCCCTCCCCCGGTCCCAGCCTGAGCGAAATTTGACGGTCAGAGGGCGCTGGGTGGTACGACGTACTGCACGGATGATGGCGGCTGCGCGAAGAGGCTCCCGCATAAGCGCCGAACCGGCCCCCGAGCGGACGACCTTTTTGACTGGGCAGCCCATGTTGATGTCGATCACATCAGCATCTTCTTCAACAAGCGCAGATGCCCGCGCCATCATGTCCGGATCTGCGCCGAACAATTGAACGGCCAGAGGTTTTTCGCGTGGCTCAGAGCGCAACAGGTCCCGTGTGCGGGCGCCGTTGTAGACCAGCCCATTGGCGCTGACCATTTCCGTGAAAACCAGGCTGACGCCAAAACTTTTTACAATCAGGCGAAAGGGCAGATCCGTGATGCCGGCCATGGGGGCCAGAAAAAGATTATTGGCTAGCGAAAGATCGCCTATTTTCATGTTCTATCATCTCTTTTGCACAAATTTTACGCATGTTAGCATGCCCCCTGGTGAAGTCAAAAGGAAATTCATCTTGCCCTTCGACGGTGAATACTGTATACAAAATAAAGCTTGACATTCTTTGGTCACTGTTGCTAGAAAAGTGACTAAAATGATATTTGAAAATATTGTTTACGCAGCAAATATGTTGAAACCCATCCTCTTGATAATTCTATGTTTTTAGAACAGTGTTATGTTTTGTTTTTTGAGGTTTTGGGATTTTGGGGGCCGGTGGAAATGAGTCCGCCGTGTCTGTTTGGGTAGGCTTTTTATTGGATGCCGTTTCGACAATTCTGTCGGAGGGTAGAGGTCTGAGCCGATGGGAGGTTCCCATCGCAATTTAAAATGGAAAAGGAGAGAGAGTATGGCGACTTTGAAGGAAACTCTGTTTAAGAAGATCCAGGAGCACCGTCCTCGCACCACCCGTCTGGTCAAGGAATTCGGCGATGTGAAACTCGGTGATGTAACCATCGCTCAGGCCATTGGTGGTGCTCGCGGCGTCAAGTGCCTGGTGACCGACATCTCCTATCTTGACCCCATGGAAGGTATCCGCTTCCGCGGGATGACGATTCCTGAGACTTTTGAAGCTCTGCCCAAGGTTCCCGGTTCCGAGTATCCCTATGTGGAAGGTTTCTGGTATCTGCTTCTGACCGGCGATGTGCCGACGGAAGCCCAGGTGCAGGAAGTTGTCGAAGACTGGAAAGCCCGTGCCCAGGTGCCGGAGTATGTTTTCGACGTACTGCGCACCATGCCCCGCGACACCCATCCCATGACCATGTTCTCCGCTGCTATCGTTGCCATGCAGCGTGAATCCGTCTTTGCCAAGAAATATGCTGAAGGCATCAGCAAGATGGATTACTGGGACCCGATGTATGAAGACTGCAGCACCCTGATGGCTCGTCTGCCGCAGATCGCTGCCTACATCTATCGCATGAAGTACAAGGGAGATACCCCCATCGCTCCCGATCCGGATCTCGACATGGGCGGCAACTTTGCTCACATGATGGGCATTGACAAGCCTTATGATGATGTTGCCCGCATGTACTTCATCCTGCACTCCGACCATGAGTCCGGCAACGTCTCGGCGCACACCACTCACCTGGTCGCCTCGGCTCTGTCCGACGCCTATTACAGCCTCTCTGCCGGTATCAACGGCCTGGCTGGCCCGCTGCATGGTCTGGCAAACCAGGAAGTTCTCGGCTGGACTCAGGACTTCATGAAGAAACTCGGCGGCGAAGTCCCCACCAAGGAAGGGCTCGAAAAAGCTCTGTGGGATACCCTCAACAGCGGTCAGGTCATCCCCGGTTACGGCCATGCCGTTCTGCGCAAGACCGACCCCCGCTACACCGCTCAGCGTGAGTTCTGCCTGAAGACCCCCGGTCTCAAGGATTACCCGCTGTTCCAGCTGGTCAGCATGATTTTCGAAGTGGCTCCTGACGTTCTGCAGCAGCATGGCAAGGCCAAGAACCCCTGGCCGAACGTCGACGCCCAGTCCGGTGTTATCCAGTGGTACTATGGCGTGACCGAGTATGACTTCTACACCGTTCTGTTCGGTGTTGGCCGCGCCCTCGGTGTTCTCGCCAACATCACTTGGGACCGCGCTCTCGGCTATGCTATCGAGCGTCCCAAGTCCGTTACCACCGATATGCTGGAAGAAGCAGCTGGTATCAAGAAGTAATCTGCGAACACGGCAGAGATTTCCATTACATTTTCATCTGATGAATTGGCGGGGTGCCCTGAAAAGGGTGCCCCGTTTTTTAATGTTTTTGGGAAAAGTCTCTTTTTAGAATGCAAAAAGCCCCTCCAGTATAGTTAGGCGGGGCTTTTTGCATTTGTCGGGTGCTTATAATGTCTTGCGGAATTTTGCGGTGAAGTAATCCTGTTCTTCAGGTTGGCCGCCAGGACATTGCTATTTCTTTTCCGGTCGACGGCCGAACAGCAGAAGCTTTTGGTCGGTGTAGCTTTCCACTTCCCCTGCGAAAGTTTCAATCTGAAAATAGTCATGGACCTTCTGCGGTGCATCGATAAAATACTTGTTGAGGCGCTGAACTCCTTGTCTGTCGAGGCCCGAGCGCTTAGCCCATGTGATGAAATCATGGGTTTTGGGGAACTTCTGGGTCTGCAGGTCGATGAAGCCGGCCTCTTTCGCCATGGCGAGCCACTGGTCTTCAGTGAACGCCTGCACATGGGTAGGGTCGCGCATCTTTTCCATTGTCTGGTAGAAATCTGCAATCTCAGGATCTTCCGGCAGCAGAGTATCGATGATGACCATACGCCCTCCGCGGCGTAGGACACGGAAAAATTCCCGCAAAGCCTGGGGCACGTCGGGAAAATGGTGCGGTGCGATGCGGCAGGTGAGGATGGTGAAAGATCCTGCGGGGAAGGGCAGATCCTCGGCATCGGCCTCGCGGAAAGTGATGTTTTCCACGCCCCCCTCTTCGCTGATGAACTCCTGTGCTTTTTTGAGAATCTGCATGGTAAGGTCCGAGGCGACTACGCTGCGGACTTTTGGGGCAAAGAATAAAGATGTATGTCCTCCGCCGGTTGCGACATCGAGCATGAGATCATCTGTGGTCGGATTTAACAGGCGGGCTGCTTCAGCCAGGTCGTCTCCATGCGCGAAGCCTTCGTCGTGGACATAACGGTCGGCTGTCCGTGCGAACTGTTCTTTTACTTTTTCCTTAAACCCCTTGTCCATGGAGTCTCTCCTGATTTACTGTGTAGTGATGGCAAGGATCTGATAAGCAGGTTTTCTGCCAAAAGTATAGTAGATAAAGAACGGGAGCATAGCATGAAACAGACGGAATTGGGAAGCACTGGTTTGCGCGTCACCCCCCTTGTCTTCGGCTCGCTGCCTCTGGGACCGCTGCAGGCTGATCTCGATCCGCGTGAAGGCGGACGGCTGATCCGCCATGCGCTCGATTGCGGCATCAATATGGTGGACACTGCAGAGCTTTACGGTACCTATGCGCATATACGCGAGGGGCTTGCCGGGTTATCAAACCTTCCGGTCCTTGCCAGTAAAACTCATGCAACCACCGCCGAAGATGCCCGTCAGCATGTTGAAAATGCTCTGCGGGGTATAGGGGTTGAGCGGCTTGATATCGTGCACATTCATGGCGCCCGCCTCAGCGATCCTTTCAATGAAAGGGCCGAGGTTCTCGAAGAACTGCAGCGTATGCGCGGAGAGGGGCTTATCGGCCATATTGGACTTTCCACCCATTATATCTGTGCGGTTCATGCCGCTGCAGATCATCCTGAGATTGAAGTTATTCATCCCTTGATCAACCGCGGTGGCATGGGGATTCTGGATGGTTCGGCAGAAGAGATGGCTGCGGCCATCTCCTACGCGGCGGCCAGGGGCAAGGGGATCTATGCCATGAAAGCTCTGGCAGGCGGCAACCTCATATCCAGCGCTCGCACCAGTCTTGGCTACGTCCGCAGGCTTGACGGCGTACATGCGGTCGCCGTCGGCATGCTCGCCCGTGAAGAGATCGAGGCCAATATCGCTCTCTTTGATCAGCGGGCCGAAGATGAAACCCTCTGGCGGGCATTGGAAAGCAGGCGACGTCACCTCAAGATCATGGCGAATTTCTGCAAGGGGTGCGGTGCCTGTGTGGATGCCTGTACGAATGACGCACTGCAGATCGTTGATGGCAAGGCCGAGGTCATCGAGGAAAATTGCATTCTTTGCGGGTATTGTGCGGCGGCCTGTCCCGAATTTATTATCCGGGTGGTCTAATGTGCTGCCCTGAGATTGTGTGTCTTTTGGCTGCGTATTTTTTCTGAACGACCTCTGGAATAAAGATTGCTAGAGCCCCGTGGAGTTGGAAGTGTCCGGTCCTCCACGGGGTATTTTATTGCCTCCGCAAAGGGGTTGAACGACAATTGTGGCGAAAATCTGTCCAGCACGGCGATCTGCGTGACAGATAATGGTTCGATGCCTGTCCGATGCGGGCAGGCAGGATCTTATGCGAAGGAGTCAGGTGTAAATGGAAAACTGGGATGTGATGTTGGCCGAACTGGGGCTTAAACTGTGGCGTGAATTGCTTTATATCCTGCCGTATCTTGCCATCGGTGTTTTTCTCGAAGCCGTAATCCGCACGTTTAAATGGCATGTGCGCATTCGCAAGGCGCTGACCCGCTTCGGCCTGATCTCTATCGTATTCGCCACCCTGCTTGGAGCCATAAGCCCCCTTTGCGCCTGTGCAACGCTGCCGCTGGTTATCTCTCTGCTGCTGGCCGGGCTGCCTTTGGCGCCGGCGGTCTCCCTGCTGGTGACCTCGCCGTTGATGAGCCCCGCATCCTATACCATGCTCTCAGGCATGCTGGGGCTGGGATGGGCCAACATGGTGCTGCTTTCCGCGATCTTTCTTGGCCTTTTCGCCGGTTATCTGACGCACTGGCTGCGCGACTTCGGATTTTCCGAAGATGTTATTTTCAAGAAAAAACTTCCTGAAGGCGATTTCCACGACCCCGATTATCCCGTCGAAGAGCTGCGCTGTGAATGCGGCAAGCAGCTGTCGCACCGGGTCGATCGCTGCACTCACAACAAATTCCTTGTTTTTCTGGCCAAATTCTGGGAAGGGGCGATCAAGATCGGTAAATTCGCCATGATCGGCCTTATTATTGAAGTGGTGGTCACCTCTTTTGTCCCCAATCAGTGGATTATCAATCTGCTCTCCGGGGAAGGGTTGGCTCCGATTTTTACCCTGACTTTCGCAACAATCCCCCTGCACCTTCCCCAGGTGACGGCGGCGTCGATGATCTTCGGCTTTTTTCTGCCGGATCCCGGTGAGGCGATTGCTCTGGCCAAGGGGCCGGGTATTGCCATGCTGGTCGGAGGGCCGGTGACGGCTTTGCCGGTTATGGGGGTTTTTATCTCCATGTTCCGCCCGCGAGTTGTTTTGCTCTATCTGGCTCTATGTGTCACCGGGACCTTGTTTCTGGCTCTGACGCTGCGCGTGCTGCCGATTTCACTGTGATCCGGCACCAGTTTTATTCCTCCTGGTTCTCCTGCTCTTGCTCCTGTTGTGCTTCCTGCAGGCGCTGCTCAAGCCACTGCGCCAGTTCATGGACCGGGCTGTCCGCACCCTCCGGAAGATCCTCCAGGGACCGCAGGCCGATTTCCAGGCGTCTTGCTGCCTGCAGGCAGGCCCGGTAGTGCAGGGCAGGGTCCTGGTCGGCGGTGTCCTGCGCTGCGGCGGTTTCCTTGAATTTTTTCAGAACGGTGGGATGGCTACGTTCTTCATCCACCACCGCCTTGCGTAAATCAGCATATTCCTCTTCTGAAAAGTTTTTTTCCTCCCGTGCCTGCCGCAACAGATCAATGGATCGATAATCGGGGAGAGGCGAGAGTCCCTCATGGCGCGCCAACACCTGAGGTTCGTTTTTTTCAAGAAAATGATAGGCCATCAGCAGTTTGTCGGCTGTAGCCTTGCGGATGCGGATCTCGCGGGAGCAGTAATCCTCGAAAACGGCATAGCCCCAGTTCTCAAAAAGTTTCTGTCGGCGCACTTCGGCAAGGCGTTCACCGAGTTCAGCCCATGAAGACTTGAAACGCTTGGCCGATTCAAGCGCGCGATATCGGTCGGAGCCGGGCTCGACTTCCTGCATGATCTGTTCTATTTGACGTTCCGCTTTCGATTTGACCTGTTCGTCCATTGTATAATGCTCCTTTGTGCAGACGCTATCTTGCCAGACGAGAGCTTAACACAGCAATGCTGGGCGGCAAAGAGTCTGGTCGATGTGTGCTATCGGTGGTAATCTCTGCCCTGCCGGCCTTTCTCTCATCAGGATTCAGATGGGGATGGCGTTGTTGTTGGTGAATACCTTTAGAAGGAGATTTTTACATGCTGCCTTCAGCTGTGGTCGGGCCTGAAACGGTCCGCATGTTGGAACTGGGCCATCCCTGGGTGATCGCAGATCGATATACACGCCGGTGGCCGAAAGGTCGCGCCGGCGATCTTGTTCTGCTGACGGACGAGAAGGGGCGAGCTCTGGGCTGTGCGCTGCGCGACCCCAGTGACAGGGTGGTGGCGCGGGTCATATCAGAAAAAGCGGTGAAGCTTGCTCAATCCTGGTTTGAAGCGATGCTGCGTGACGCACTCATGCGGCGGCGTCATGCGGATCTCGGCGACACGACAGCCTATCGTCTGGTGAACGGGGAGGGGGACGATCTCTCCGGCGTGGTGATTGAATGCTACGGCGATTTTCTCCTGATTCAGCTCTACACCCAGGCGTGGGAGCCCTACCTCGACCGCATTGTCGCAGCGCTGGTGAAAGTGGTTGGGCCCCGCGGCATCTATCTCAAGACCAGACCGCGCCAGACGCGCAAGTTGGCGGCCGAAAATCGGGAAAATCGGCTGGGGCGCCATGTCTGGGGCGCCCAGGCCCGGTTCCCGTTGACGGTGCGGGAAAACGGCCTGAATTTTCTGGTCGACCTGGAAGAGGGGCTCCATACCGGGTTGTTCATGGATCAGCGTCATAACCGCGCAGACCTGATGAAGCGTATCGCAGGAGCGCATTTTCTGAACCTGTTCTGCTTCACCGGGGCATTTTCCGTTGCAGCAGCAGCTGCCGGAGCCGAGCATGTGGTCAGTGTGGACGCTTCTGCGGCCTATCTCGATTGGGCGCGCCAGAATTTCAGAGCTAATGGTCTCGACCCGCAAGACCACGAATTCATTGCTGGTGATTGCTTTGCTGTGCTGGCCGAAGCCGTACGTGAAAACCGGCGCTTTGATGTGATCCTGATGGACCCTCCTTCCTTCTCGACGACCCGTAGCAGCCGTTTCACAACGCGAGGCGGCACCAGTGACCTGGTCGCCAGTGCCTTGCGATTGCTTTCTCCCGGAGGGTTGCTGATCTGTTCATCCAATCATCAGAAAATCGATTGGGCCGAATTTCTCAAGGAGATTCGTCGCGGAGCTCTGCAGGCCGGCAGTTCGCTTCGGGTTTTGTCCACCCGGGGTCAGCCTGAAGATTTCCCCTTTCCCGTGACATTCCCCGAAGGGCGCTATTTGAAATACGTGATGATGGAGAAATAGCCCCGGTTGTTACGGATAAAAAAAGGCCCGGCGTGGGGGCGCCGGGCCAAAACGTGAGCAAGGGAGTCAGGCTCACGGTCAATGTTCGGTGTCGTAGATCTGCTTGCCTGTGTGGACCTTGAAAGGTGAAATCTTGGCTTCAGGGTCGTTGATGTCGCCGAGAGGATAGCTCAACAGAGTCATCTCATCGGGGTTGATTTTATCCCCCGGGATATATGCGCCGCCGGTGCCGTTGTACCAGGCATACTCAGGCACGATATTCCCGCCGTGTGGTCATTGAGCAGGCTTTCGGCGTGCGGGTCGGCGTGACAAGCTTTCACAGCCGATGTGGGTCTGGTTGGAGGGGGAAACAACCATGGCGTTGCCGCTGATCTCGTGATTCTCGGTCGCGTGGCAGGTCTGGCAGGTGAAGTCGTTGCCTTCTACAGCCATATGCACATCTGTTTCCCGTTCGGGATAATCGATCGATGAATCAAGGTCGCCGTGTTTGACCGCATCGCCGCCGCCACCGAAGAAGTGGCAGGACCCGCAGTTGAAGCGGCTGGGGGTGCCGACATTTTTTGCGACATAGACCAGGTCAACAACTTCATCGGGGTGGCCCGCACCGGTGGCGGTTTTCTTGTAGGTCCCTGTCGTGTCATGGCATACAAGGCAGTCGACCTTGGTTTTATCGGTAAAATCGAAACTGGCGTCTTCCCAGCCGTAGCCGATATGGCAGCTGGTGCAGCGCGGCCAGTTGCTGTCAATGGAGACACAGAAGTTATTGATGGCGTTTTTTTTGCCGCGGTCGACTTCTTTGCCATTGATGGTCTGCTTCAGGTTCCAGTTCCAGTGGCTGGTTTTCATGACGTCTGTGGCTGCGTCCTCGTGGCAGTTCAGGCAAGCTGCAGTCACTTCCGGTCCGCTGTTGAGCGGTCCGCTGATATAGTTTTCGTGACCGGCCAGAGCGGTCAGCGGAATGGTGAGGAGCATGAGGACGAAAAGTCCCAAGCTCTTCCTGGGCTGTTTCCCTTTCATTTCATTGCCTCCATAATGCTGCGGGCGGGCATGGCCTGATCCCGTGAAAGTAGTGATTCATAATGATTTTTATTTTTTCTTTGGCCCCCATGCGGACGTGTCCAGATGAGTATCAAACATTTGGAAAACATACAATATAAAAAATTGAATGTTCATATAAGCAAAACTTATAGGGTGTTTAAATACTTGCCTTAGTTTATTGTTTTTGTTAAAAATGCCTATTCGGCTGTTCGTCTTCAGCAACTGATTGAAATGTGCATTTCCCGCTTAGATTCAGTTGCGGCGGCAGGCGAGAATACCAAGGAGGATATAAAGAATAATGGGATTTCTTGAAGGAAAGCGCGGCATTATTTTCGGTGTCGCCAACGATAAGAGTATTGCCTGGGGGATCGCCCGGGCTCTGCGCGATGCCGGCGCCGAGTTGGCCTTTACCTATTTGAACGAAGCGCTGGAGAAGCGCGTCAGACCTCTTGCCGAGAGTCTCGGATCGTCGCTGGTGCTGCCGTGCGATGTTCAGAAAGATTCGGATATCGAAGCGGTCTTTGGCGAGCTTGAAAAAGCCTGGGGCAAGCTTGATTTTGTGGTTCATTCCGTGGCGTTTGCCCACCGTGATGACCTCAAGCGACCTTTCAGCCAGACTTCTCGCGAGGGATTCTCCCTGGCTATGGACATCAGCGCCTACTCTCTTCTGCCGATCAGTCGCTATGCCGCGCCCTTGATGAAAGAGGGGGGCAGTATCGTCACTATGACTTACCTTGGGGCGCAGAAGGCGGTTCCCAATTACAATGTCATGGGGGTCGCCAAGGCTGCTCTGGAGGCCTCTGTCCGCTATCTGGCCGCAGAGCTGGGGCCTGAAGGTATTCGGGTCAACGCCGTCTCGGCCGGTCCGATCAAAACCCTTGCAGCCTCGGGGATCGGCCAGTTCAAGGAAAAGCTCAAGCTGATGGATAATTTTGCGCCTCTGCGGCGCACCGTCACGCAGGAGGAAGTCGGGAAATCGGCTCTTTATCTGGTATCCGACCTTTCCAGCGGCGTGACCGGCGAGGTCCATTTTGTTGACGCCGGATTCAACGTGATCGTTAACGCTTGAACCCGGCATGACGCATGCTGATCGAACGGGGCCCTGGAGGCCCCGTTTTTTTCTCGGAAGGAGGTGAGGCTGCGTGCTTGACGGCAACCTGACCGGACTCAAGCCCAGCCAGATCAAGGCTCTTGAGCGGGTTCACAAGCGACGCACCGCTGCCGATCAGGTCATTGGAGCGGATCTGGCCCGCTTTCTGACGGAATTATCGGGCGAGATTCGTCGCCAGCTTGCAGTTCTGATCGACCGCCAGGGCACGGTCGTGCATGTCATCGTCGGCGACGATCGTGAAATCGTTATCCCCGATCTGTCGCGCTACCGCTTGGGTCGCAGCGGCCTGCGCGGGTTGCGTTGCATCCATACTCATCTTGGTGGTGAGCCCCTGTCCCAGGATGACCTGACCGACCTTGCCCTGCTGCGTCTGGATCTGATGGCTGCGATTGCCGTTGGTGCGCACGGTCTTCCCGGACGCATCGATTACGCCCATCTGCTGCCTCCAACCCCCGAAGGAAAAGGGGTCGAGCTGCTCAGCGCGCCTTCCGTACATGACCTCCACCTCGACTTCCCTCACTTTATCTCGTCCCTTGAGTCCGAGATGGAGCGCAAGATGGGGGAAACTTTCGACCTCTCCGACCCCCGCGAAAAAGCGATTCTCATTTCGGCCGGCCGTGAACCGCGGGCTGAACTGGAAGATTCTCTTTCCGAACTTGCCGAACTTGCCCGAACCGCTGACGTGGTGGTGCTGGACCAGGTGGTGCAGCGTACCCAGAAAATTCACCCCCGATTTCTGATGGGGGAGGGGAAGCTCAAGGAGGTCATCATTCGCGCCCTGCAGCAGGGGGCGACCCTGCTGATTTTTGATCAGGAGCTTTCGCCTGGGCAGGCGCGGGCGATCGGCGCCATGACCGAAATGAAGGTTATCGATCGGTCTCAGCTGATTCTCGACATTTTTGCCCGGCGGGCTCATACCCTGGACGGCAAGGTGCAGGTTGAGCTGGCGCAACTCAAATACATCATGCCGCGCCTTCTCGGCAAAGGCACATCCATGTCCCGCCTGATGGGTGGTCTTGGCGGCCGCGGGCCGGGTGAAACCAAGCTCGAGATTGATCGCCGCCGCATTCGAGACCGGATCACCCGCCTGGAAAAACAGCTGGCGTCACTGTCCAAGGGGCGTCGCCAACGACGCCAGCGGCGCATCCGTTCCCAGCTCCCCATTATTTCCATTGTGGGTTATACCAATGCGGGCAAATCAACGCTTCTCAATGCCCTCACTCAAAGCGCCGTATTTACGGAAGATCTCCTGTTCGCCACTCTGGATACCTCCTCACGCCGGTTGCGGTTTCCGCAGGAGCGTGAAGTCATTATTACCGACACCGTAGGGTTTATCCGCAAACTGCCCAAGAGTCTTCTGGGGGCCTTCAAAGCCACTCTGGAGGAGCTTGAAGACGCGGATCTGCTTCTGCATGTGGTCGATATTTCCGATCCGCGTTTCGAGGAGCAGATTGTTGCCGTGGAGCGCATCTTGCAGGACCTTGATCTTGGCACTTTGCCGCGGCAGCTGGTTTTTAACAAAACCGACAAGGTTTCATCGCAGGAAGTCGCGGCCTTATGCCGTCGCTTCAATGCCATTGGCGTCAGTGCCCTCGATCGGAGCAGTTTCAATCCAATGCTTGCGGAACTTGAATCGCGCTTCTGGCCGGGAGAGGCGGACGATGCGCTGCATGAGCATTCCGAGCCGTAAATTAAATTCAATTGGGAAGCTTGGCGACACCACCGGCCTCTTCCTCTCCAATGGCCCAGCCCTGCTTGCCCTGTCACCTTAACTGTCGGGCACGCTGTCCCTCTTCGTCTAAATTCCAGGGAATTAGTAATGAAAAAATGTCTGTTTCTTATCCTGCCGCTGATCTGTTGTGGTTGTTCTGTGCCGTCCTTCTGGTTTTTCGACCTGAACCGCGAGGCCTTAATCACTGACGGGGAGAAAAGCGTGGCTTATGCCTCCCCGGATGCTGCCGTAAAGTCGGATCAATCGGGGTTGCCGCTGATTGATCCGGATTATCCGGCAGAAAAAACTGACAGTATCCCCAGTGAAGTGCTTTGGATCCCGGAAAATCCTGGTGGTGAAAAGACTTCCGAAATCAGTCGCGAAACTGCCGAAGATATTGCATTGCTGGAGACTGCTCCCGTTTTTGAACAGGGGGAAGGCAATACGGTGGCGCGCGATGAGATCGTTTTTGACTTCCCCGTGGTCGAAAACGATCGTGTACGCTATTTCATCGATCTCTACAGCGGTAATGCCCGTGGCACCTTTAAGCGCTGGCTTGAACGCTCCGGTCGTTATCTGCCCATGATGCGCGAGATTTTTTCTCAGTACGACCTGCCGCTGGATCTGACCTATCTCGCCATGATTGAATCCGGTTTCACTGACCGCGCCTATAGTTGGGCCCATGCGGCCGGGCCGTGGCAGTTTATCGAGAGTACCGGCCGTGTTTACGATCTTCATGTCGACTGGTGGCTGGATGAGCGACGGGATCCTGAGAAGGCGACCCATGCCGCCGCTCGCTTTCTCAGGGACATGTATGAATTTTTCGATGGTGACTGGTACCTTGCAGTCGCCTCCTACAACGCGGGCATGGGTAAGATTCAGCGCGCCATTGAGATGTATGACAGCAGAGATTTCTGGGAAATATCGCGTGGCAAATATCTCCAGGAAGAGACCAAGCACTATCTGCCCAAGCTGCTGGCCGCACTGACGATCGCCAAGCAGCCGGAGAAATATGGTTTCACCGATCTGGATTACCACGAGCCCCTGACGTATGACGTGGTCGAGGTATCAACGGCTACCGATCTTGAGCTGGTGGCGGAATTGTGCGGCGTTTCCTACGAGGAGATTAAAAAGCTCAATCCTGAACTCAAACGCTGGTCTACGCCTCCGGCCGCGGATAAGCATTCTCTGCGTCTGCCGCCCGGCAGCAGCGAGCCGTTTCTGGAAAAATTCCTGCAGATTCCGGTCGCTGAACGTGCCCGCTACAAGCGCCATGAGGTTGTGTCCGGAGACACCCTGCTTAGGATTGCCAAACGGCACGGGATTCAGGTCGACGACATTGTTCGTCTCAATAAGGTCAGCAACCCGCGGGCTCTGAAGATCGGGTCCACCCTGATTCTGCCCCTGCGGCAAGGCTACACCAGCCGTCCCCTGGATGAGCTCGAGGACGATTATGTCCGTTCCTACCGCCGGAGCTATACAGTGCGAGAAGGGGACAGCCTGTGGAAAATATCCCGTAGATTCGAGGTCAGCGAGAAGCAGCTGCGCGTCTGGAATAAACTTGGGTGGAGCAATCTGCTGCGCCCCGGTCAGAAATTGGTTGTCTCTGCGGCAGGGGCCAAGTCGACCCGCAGCAACCGCCAACCGACCAAACAGCTGGTTTACGAAGTCAAATCGGGAGATACCCTGTGGGATATCGGCCAGCGATACAATGTCGGCACCCGGGAGATCATGAACTGGAATAATCTGGATCATGATCATGTGCTGCATCCCGGCGACAGTCTGACCCTTATGGTCGCTCCGGGGCACAGTGGCTGAAGTCGAACGCTGCATCTTTTCGGCCGCCTTTGATGGAGAACTCCCCGTGGAGGTAGGCAGGGTCTATCTCGGTGCGGAATTCTGCTGTTGGCTGCTCCCGCCTGCGCGCCAGCTGGTTTCCGAGATTGCGTCGGTTCATCATCTCGGTCGACCGGTTTCGGTTGTTCTGCCTGTCCTCAATGAATCTTTTCTACCGCAGCTGCAAACAGCTCTGTCCACCCTTTGTCCGTTTCTGAACGACGGTGACGAGATCGTGATTTCGGATTGGGGTGCCCTGGACCCGGTGCGCAGCTGTTGTCCAGGTGTTGAGGTGGTTGCCGGACGTGTTCTTTCCGGGCAGAAGCGCGGGCCCCAGGCACTGTCTATCGATGAGTCCAGTGGTACCGCCGATTACTTCCGTCGCAGTCGTTGGCACAGTGAGGCGATGGCGGCAATGTTGAGGGATCTTGGAATTTTCAGGGTCGAACTCGACAACCCTGGCCAGGGAGTGGCCCCCTTGCCGTCAAGTCTGCGGGGAACGCTGCATACGCCTTATGCCTTTGTCACTTCCAGCCGTAATTGCCCCTGGCGGACTTCCGGTTCCACCGCCGCCTGCAGGGGGCCTTGTGGCGAGGTTTTCCGCCTCGATGCGGCACCGCTTGAGGCCCCTCTGCTGCAGCGTGGCAATACTCAGTTTGTGGAAAAAAGGGGGCTGCCTGCCGATCCCTCCTCTCTCGGAATCGACCGCGTGGTTTTTCATCCGTCTCTGCCACGCTGAGCGCTCTGCCCCATCCAGCGGAAGTTTTTGACATTTCAGGGGGGGATTGCTAAACTCACTCACCCTGAATTCCGTTGTATACCCTGAGGCGGAATTCCCATCATCCACGCCGAAAGGACACGCTTTTTCCTATGTTCAATCTGATCATCTCTCTGCTTCTGTGTTCCGGTACTCTTGTCGGTCTTCATCTGCTGGCCGGGCTGGAATTGTGGATTTCTGCCCTCATCGCCATGGCGGTTTTCACCGTGGTTTTCATTGTCATCACCCGGATTGTGATGAAAAAAGTCGGACGACTGATGGAGACTGCCCAACACGACCTGCAGGCCGGGCGAACCGAAAAAGCCATCAAAACCCTCGAGTCCGGTTATCGCTTCAGTAAATGGCAATTTTATGTCAAAGGGCAGATCGATGCGCAGATCGGCACCCTGCTGTTCATGAAACGCGACTTCTCAAAAGCATTTGATTACCTAAAAAAGGCCTTTGTGCGTCACTGGATTGCCATGGGGATGCTGGGCGTCTGCTATATGAAGCGCAACCAGGTCGGAAAAATGATCGAAACCTTTGACAAAGCTGTTTCCGCCACCAAAAAAGAAGCCTTGCTCTGGAATCTTTACGCCTACTGCCTGGAAAAGGTTGGTGAAAAAGATAAGGCTGTCTCCGTCATGGAAAAAGGCCTCAAGAAAACCGGGGGCGATGAGCGCCTTGAGGCCAATCTTGAGGCCCTCAAAGCGGGGCGCAAGATGAAGATGCGTGCTTATGGCGATATGTGGCTGCAGTTCCACCTGGAAAAGCCCGGCAGTCTCGTCAAGGAGCAGTCGCGCTCGGTCATGGGGCGCCGCAAGATTGTGCGCCGCTGATTGATTGTATCGCGTGCCCAGTCAGGTTGAATCCGCCGGGGTCAGGCCATGTCCCGTAAAAAGAAACAAGCCGGCAATGCCGGCCAGAAAACATTTAAAAACAGCCCTTTCAGCGCATTGAAGGGCTGCGATCTCGCTGACGACAAGGGGCCAGGGCCTGCTGCCGGCAAGCCCGCTCCCGCAGATCCCCCTCCCGGACGCGCCCCGAGTGAAGGCCCGAGTGAAGGCCCGAGTGAAGGGCTTGACTTCCTTGAGGAGATGGGTTCGCTGGGCGTCAAGCCTTTTAAAAAGGGATGCAGGGTTGCACCGACCCCGGATCAATCGGATGGGATAAACGACCGGGTCGTGGAAGATGGTGCGGCCCAACAGCCAAAGGATGACCAGTCTCTGTTTCTTGAGGCTGTGGGGCAGATGGACGCCACCTTCAGCGATGAGCTGCCTCCGGAAGAACCGGCCCGTGCCCTGCCGCGCCGTATGCGTGACTTGGTGCGTGGTCGCCTCACTCCCGGTGCTGAAATCGATCTTCACGGTTTGGATCGTGAGCAGGCCCGCCAGCGTGTTGCTTATTTCCTCGATAATTGCGTCTATCAGGATGTTCGCGTGGCGTTACTGATCACCGGACGGGGGCGCGGATCGGAAAGTGAGCCGGTTCTGCGCAGTGAAATGGAGCGCTTTCTCGATGACGACGGCCGGAAATGGGTGGCCGAATGGGGAAGAGCCCCTCAGCGATACGGCGGCGAAGGGGCTCTGGTTGTGTTCCTCAGAAAAAAATAGCGGACTCAAAATCATGTCACAAATAAAACGCCGGAGGCGGGTCGACCGCCTCCGGCGTTTTCTTTATTGATCAGAGTTTTCCTGGTCCTTATCCGGTGAAGATTCAGATTGAGAAGCTTTGTCCGTTTTGGTGGTGCGCGCCGCGGTTCGCCGGGTGCGAGGTTCGGCGGGCGTTTTTTTCGCAGCCGTTGACTTTTCAGTCTTGGAAGCCGTTTCTGTCGGGCTCGTCTTGTCGCTTGCGTCTTTTCCCGGCATGGGTTCCGGCTCAGCCTCGGCCTTTTTTTCGGTGGCCTTGGTGCGCGCGGGTGTTTTTCGTGTCGTTGGGGTGCGTCGCGTCCGGGGCAAAGTCGCCTTTTTGGCGGCGGCTTCGGCTTCAGGTTCCCCACCCTTCGAAGTCTCTTTCTTCGGGCTTTCAGAGGGCTCTGCGGCGTTTTCTGCTTTTTCAGCTGCCTTTCGGGCGGTTACTCTGGTGCTGGTTGACGCCTTGCGCGTTGTACGACGGCGCGGTGCAGGCTTGGCCTCTGTTTCCCTGGCTTCTCCCTCTGCCGCGCCCTGTTGCGGAGGCGCTCCTTGAGCAGGGGACATCTCGGTTTTTTCTTTTTCCTGTTCCTGTTCTTTTTTTGCCTCGGTTTTCCTGGGACGTCCCCGGCGTTTGCGTGGTGCAGCCGCTTGGGTTTCCGCTTCCGAAGCGTTTGCTTCAGGTTCCGGTGTTTGCTCCGGTTGAGTTTCCTGTTTCTGTTCGGATTGAGCAGCGGTCGGCTCCCGGGGTGCCTCTGGTCTCTTTTGGGGAGGCTTCGGGGCAGTTTCGTCCGCGAAGGGTTCTTCACCCGCAGAGTTGGTCTGCACGCTCGGCGATTCTGCCGATTTAGGTCTTGCGGGTTTGCGGCGACGAGGCGCGCGCGCTCGTGGTGGCGCCGTTTTGGGTTCCTCTTTTGTCTCGGCCTTCGCTTCAGACTGGGCCGCCTCTTCCCCTTGTGCTGTTCGCTGAAGCGTAGACCTCTCGGGTACTGGCGGTGCTTCAGGCTCTTTTTCTACAAGGGGAGCAGTGGACGCAGCAGGCTGATCGGTGGCAGGTTCGCCTTCTTTTTCAGCTGCGATTTCTTTTTCCTTCTTTTCTATTTGCACGGGCTCCGCAGGGCCCTGGGCCGCCTCCGTGCCGGTGGCTTCACTGGTGGAGGGCTTTTTGCGCCGCCGCCGCCGACGGCGCTTTTTGGGAGCCTGCTCCGTCGACGCGTTTTCTGCCGCAGGGGCGGCAGCCTCTTCCGGTGCAGCATCACTCTCTTTGCCCGAACGGTCTTCATCTTTTTCGTTGCCGCCGCCGTTTAAAACGGAGTCGACCTGGGAGACCAGGTTGATCGGCGCGATATCGCCATTCTCTGAGGACGTTTCCTCTTTTTCGCGACGGATGGTGTTGAGTTCGGCTTCATGGGGCAGCATTCCGGCCTGGCCATGCAGGATGATTTCCATGTCATAGCGCCGCTCCATTTCACTGAGTTCTTCCCGCTTGATATTCAGGAGATAATCCGCCACTTCCAGTGGCAGGCGCCCCTCAATGCGCTGCAGTTGGCCTTTTGCGGCCGAGGCGGCCTGAATGCGTCGCAGAAAAGCCAACCCCTGAGTTTCAACGCTTTTGATCTGCCCATGCCCCTGACACTGCGGGCAAACCCGGTATGAAGCGGCAGACAGGTTCGGCTTGAGGCGCTGGCGACTCATTTCCAGAAGGCCGAATTGGCTGATGCGGCCGACGGTAACGCGCGATTTGTCCTTTTTGAGGGCATCACGCATCTTTTTTTCAATGGCCCGGATGTTCTTGCGATCGCGCATGTCGATGAAGTCGATGACAATCAGGCCGGCCAGGTCTCGCAGCCGCAGTTGGCGGGCAGTCTCTTCGGCGGCTTCCAGGTTGGTCTTGTAGGCGGTCGCTTCAATCCCCTGTTCAGAGGACATCTTGCCCGAGTTGACATCAACCGCAACTAGCGCTTCGGTCGTGTCAAGAACGATGGACCCTCCCGACGGCAGGTTCACCTTGTTGTGGTTGATGGTTTCGATCTGCTCTTCGATCTGATAGCGGCTGAAAATGGGGCGCCGTTCCTGGTGCAGTTTGACCAGTTTTACTTTGTCCGGCATCAGCATGCGGAAAAAATCGCGGGCGGCTTCATACATGACCGGATCGTCAATCAGAACTTCTTCGGTCTCTTCGGTGAAGTAATCGCGGATGCAGCGAATGATCAGGTTGGATTCACGAAAGATGAGGCAGGGAGCCTTGGCCTGGCGGGCACGTTCCTGGATGCCGCGATGGATCTCCACCAGATTTTCGAAATCACGACGCAATTCCTCGGGCGCCTTGCCAATCCCTGCAGTGCGCACGATGTAGCCCATGTTCTCGGGCAGATCGAGCTCCGCCATGGCTTTTTTGAGTTTCTTGCGCTCGGACTCTTCCTCGATCTTTCGGGAAACCCCTTTGGTGGGGCTCTCCGGCATCAGCACCATGTAGCGGCCGGCCAGCGAAAGATAAGTCGTCAGCGCTGCACCCTTGGTGCCTCGTTCTTCCTTGGTCACCTGGACAAGAATCTCCTGTCCCGGCCTCAGGATGTCGTTGATGCGGGGGCGCCCCCGCCGATCGTCTCCGGGCGAAGGAGGGTAAAGGCTGGGGTGAATTTCGCTGATCTGCAGAAACCCCAGGCGTTCCCCGCCATAATCAACAAAAGCGGCCTGCAAGCCGCTTTCAACCCTTATGACTGCTGCTTTGTAGATGTTTCCGCGTGTCTGTTCCTTGGCTGTAGTTTCGATGTCGAGTTCAGTCAGATAACCGTCCTCGACAATAGCCACCCGATGCTCCTCCGGATGGGTGGCGTTGATCAGCATTTTACGACTCATTCATTTCATTCCTTCTGAAAGTGCGAAAAATCGCGCTTCCGAAACGGGTTCGCGCACCAGTGTTGCGAGGTGCAGGTCATGGCGCGGCGGCCTCAACGGGGTATGCCGGCGATGGTCCCAGAATAGAGGAACCTTCGCAGCAGCCATCGTATTCCGGAGGCGCCGGGCGGAAAAGGGGGGTGCTTTATGTCTTTCTTTATTCAGACGTCGCCGTGTTCTCTTCGTACAGAGCACGGGTCTATGAAATTCTTTTCAAACTGTCGGCGCAAGCCGGCAAGTTTTGAAGAATATAGCAGAGAGATGCCGCTTTGGATAGGGCAAAGTCGGAAAAAGACAGTCTTTTTATCTGCTTCACCAGATCCTGGGGCTGTGTTATAAAAAAGGCCATGTATCAATTACGACAGGTTCGAAAATATTTCGCCGACCATGCTGTCTTTGCCGGCATCGACTGGACCATCGGCCCGCAGGACCGGATCGGGCTCTGTGGGGAAAACGGCGCAGGCAAGACCACCCTTCTTCGCCTGTTGGCGGGGCAGGTCGATGCCGATGAGGGTCAGGTGCAGATGGCACGTGACACCACGATCGGCTACCTTCCCCAGGATGGGCTTGAGCATTCCGGTCTTGTGCTTTTTGAAGAGGTTCGCAGTGCGCTGTATGAGATCACGGCCATGGAGCGCGAGATGAAACATCTCGAACGCGATATTGCGGCCCGCAACGAAGCGCGCGACCTTGAGAGGTACTCCCAGCTGCAGGAGCTTTTTCACCAGCGCGGTGGCTACACCATGGAGGCTGAAATCGGAAAGGTGCTCCACGGCTTGGGCTTTGCCGAAGAAGACTGGACAAAACCCTGTGAGCAGTTCTCCGGCGGTTGGCAGATGCGCATCGGCCTGGCCAAGCTGCTGCTGCGGCGTCCCAATCTACTGCTGCTTGACGAACCGACCAATCATCTGGATCTACCTGCCCGCGACTGGCTTGAAGATTATCTTTCCAACTACCCGTTCGCCGTCGTTCTGGTTTCCCATGATCGATTCTTCCTGGACCGCGTCGTCAATCGAATTGTTGAGATCTGGAATGGGCGCCTCACCGAATACCCCGGCAGCTACAGTCACTATCTCAGGGCGCGTGATGAGCATGTGGCCGCCTTGCGGGAGGCAAAGAAACGCCAGGACGAGGAGATCGCCCGCATCGAAGCGTTCATCAGCCGCTTTCGCTACCAGGCCAACAAGGCCTCCCTGGTCCAGAGCCGGGTCAAGCAATTGGAGAAAATCGAGCGGATCGAAGTGCCGCCGGTTCGCAAGCGCATCTCCTTTCGCTTCCCCGATCCGCCCAAAGGCGGGCGATTGGCCCTGACCCTGGAAGGGGTGCGGCATGGCTATGACGACCTGGTGGTGCTTGACGGTGTTGACCTGAATATTGAACGGGGGGAAAGAGTGGCCCTTGTCGGGCCCAACGGTGCCGGCAAGTCAACCCTGATGCGCATTCTGGCAGGGCAGGAAGAGCCGTGGCAGGGGCAGCGCGTGTCCGGCCATAACCTCAAACTGAGTTATTTCGCCCAGGATCAGGCCAAGGTCCTCAATCCGCACCGGACCGTCCTCGAGGAAATCACCGCCGCCGCTCCTTTTGAAATGGTGCCGCGGGTACGCGACGTGCTGGGGTCTTTTCTGTTCTCCGGCGACGACGTTCAGAAAAAAGTCGGCGTCCTCTCCGGTGGAGAGCGCAACCGCCTCGCCCTGGCCGGAATGCTGCTTCATCCCGCCAACCT